>Ga0256832_1000757_pt1 | contig 21292 bp, 25 predicted proteins | sample 134614metaG_FD_190534 | JGI IMG/M metagenome (GOLD analysis project Ga0256832, IMG submission 190534) | Hydrothermal vent microbial communities from Lau Basin, Pacific Ocean - 134-614 | ecosystem: Environmental > Aquatic > Marine > Hydrothermal vents | place: Pacific Ocean: Lau Basin | collected... | reverse complement strand
AACCGCCAAAACAACAGCTTTTATGCTGGGGTCATTCTGGGCTCTTTGTATGTTGTCTATAACAGACATATATTCTGAAATTACACCTTTAATCTCTATAACTGCTATCTTCGGTGCAGACTTTGCTAAAAACTGGGAAAGAAGAAAGAGCATCACCAGAAATACAATAATACCTACGGTTATTTTTTTCTTCATTTTTTACCTCTAAATTGTTGTTTGTGGAAGGGGAATAAATCTTAGATCAGGTATTCTTCTTATCTTTATTCTCTGACCTAAAAGATGTCCTATATATCCTTTTTTTCTGTTAAGCTGTTTTGACAGTTCTTCAACATCTTTTAAGGCTGTTATGTATATATCGGCTTTGGTCAGATCAGGGGAGGTATCAACCCTTACTATGGTTAAAAGATTATCTCCCAGCGGCATATCGTAGATAAATATCTCGCTTAAAGCCTTTTTGATAGCAGAGTTTACCTTCTCTGTTTTATGTCCTTTTTTCATTTAAATGATCTCCTTGTATATATTTATGTGGATGTCCGGAAAGTTTACCTCAACAAAGTTTATTACATTTTGCATAACCTTTTCCACCTGTTTCTGGTCTGGTGCGACCATAACAACCGCTATCTGTGCTGACTGCCACAGATTTTGATCCCCAACTTCTGAGACAGAAACATTAAATTTTGATTTAAGTTTTTCTTTTACAGATCTTATTACCATTCTTTTTTCTTTTAAGGAATTTGAGTAAGGAATATGCAGATCAAACACAATACTTCCTATGAACATTTTACCCCTTTAAAGATTTTTTAGCCTTATTTTATCCAAAATTTGAATTTTTACAAGGTTATAGAGAGTATTTGCGGATCTTCTTTCTGAGGGTTGCCCTGTTTATGCCTAAAAGATCGGCTGCTTTGACCTGATTATTTCCTGTGTATTCCAGTACGGTTTTTATTATTGACCTTTCTATATTTTCCTCAAGATTTTTCAGTCCCCCGTTTTTTATAGCTAAAAGCACCTGGTTCCTTATAAATTCTTCAACATCAGGGGAGTGCTGTATCTTTTTATCAGGTTTTTCCTCAAGAAATTCAAGATCAGGAAGGCTCAAAATGTTATTCCTGCATAGTATCATTGATCTTACAACAACATTCTCAAGTTCCCTTATGTTTCCTTCCCATCTCTGATTTTGAAGTTTCTTTATGTATTCAACAGATGCTCCGGTAATATTCTTGCTTAATTTTTTGTTGTATTTGTTCACTATACACTCAACTATGTAAGGTATGTCTTCCTTCCTTTCCCTCAGGGGAGGCAGTTTTATATGAACAAGGTTTAATCTGTAGTATAGATCTTCCCTGAACTTACCTTCCTTTATCATCTTCTCAAGGTTCCTGTTTGTTGCTGCCATAATCCTGACATCAACCTTTATCTCTTTTGTACCACCTAACCTGTAAAATGTTCCCTCCTGAAGAAATCTGAGGAGTTTTGATTGTGCAGAAAGGGGAAGTTCTCCTACCTCATCTAAGAATATTGTTCCCCCATCTGCGATCTCAAATTTTCCGGGCTTTGTTTTATCAGCTCCTGTGAAAGCCCCCTTTTCATAGCCGAAAAGTTCAGATTCAATAAGGTTTTCAGGTATCGCTGCACAGTTTATTGCTATAAAAGGTTTATCAGCCCTTTTGCTCAGTTTCCATATTCCCTTTGCAAGAAGCTCTTTCCCTGTTCCTGTCTCTCCTGTGATAAGAACAGGAATATCTGTAGGGGCAACCTCACCTGCTAACTTACATATTTCTTTTAGTTGTGGGGATGAGCCTATTATTGAACATAGGTATTGACATATTAGACCGTTTGATTCTGAAGAACTTTTAAATGTGATGATCTTTTCTTCATTTTTTTCTTTAATTGTCAGCTTTTCTTTTAAATTTTTAATTTCCTGTTGGGAAAATGGATATTCTATGTACTCGAAATAGTTTTTACTCATCACTCTCATAATGAAAGCCGCAAGGTTTGTTTGGGAAATGTTTTTATTTATTACAGCCACAGGAAATAAACCTTTTTTGACAGGCACTGGAACGATACCAAAATCCTTTATGTCTACAAAAATAACCCCTGACCCTATATTCTCTATATCTTTTGGACTTTCTAATTTATTTACACTTGAGAAATGTTTGCTGATCTTTTTTACCAGATCATTATCTTTTGAAAGAATATAGACTTTATTTGGCAAAAGATACCTCCATACGCCTTTTTACTAAAAATATGAAAAAATAGGGGATTTTACAATCCCCTTAAACTTAAAACAGATAGTTTTTTTCTACCTTTTTTGTGTATGCTCCTATTTTCTCAGCCATATACAGATACCTGTCTGGATCTATACCTTTTTTGTGAAGATTTCTTGAGAAATAATTGATAAGATTTGCACATCTGCACGGCTGGGAAAGATCTGTAAGACTGTAAAGGATTTTTCCAGAAGACGGATCAATAAAATAGACCCCTTCTTTTTGGGAGATGTTAAACCTTTTTGCAAAATTTTTTCCTTCTGGAGTGTCTAACTGGATCTTTCTGAAATCAAAACTTTTTTTGATCCTCTTTGCAAGGTATTTGTTTTTCAGAATTTTGTTGTTAATTTTCTCAAGATATGGGCTATTTTTGTGATGAAGGTAAATAACTAAGAGTTTCTCCTGAGCCATTGATGGAGCAGACAGGAATATCCCGATTAAAATCAACAGGTACAACTTTTTCATACTAAAGACCTCCTAAATTTTTTTAGAAGGTCCTATTCAATTGGCGTGCCAATTTTTAAGTCGTTGAAAATTAAGGGATATAATAAAAATACCGGTCTTGCTGGCTAAATTTTATCCACCCCTGTGGCTAATTTGTAATCAAAGTTCCTCATTTTCCAGTTTTTCAACAATAACCCTAAGGCTCATTCTCATCCTTTCAAATGATTCCTGCAGATGCCCTATCTCATCTTCCCTTTCAACAGGAATTTCCTGTTCAAGCTCACCCATAGATATCTTTTCCATTCTTTCAGATATATCTTGTAAGGGGTCTATCACTTCTTTTTTCAGAAGGAAGTAAGTCATAATTATAGGGATCAAGGCTGCCTGAAATGTCAGAAAGCCTAAAAACAACGCAAAGGTGAACGGGTGTGTTTTTGCGTAGTTTAAAATGTTTTCAAGGAAATGGTATGTTCCTTCATTTGCGAAAATAAAGTAAAAAATAAAAAATGCCAGAATTGATACAACAATAGCACCAGAAATGGTGATAAAAAGAATTCTGTTAATTATGGATTTTCTGATAAATGCAAGTCCGTTCATGATGCCCCCCGTTTATTCATTAAGATTTATGACCTCTCTGCAGGCTTTATCCTTACTGAAAAACAGGTTTATCTTTTCTTTTTCTCCTTTGGAGTTTTCATACTCTATCTCAAAAAAGCCATCTTTTATGTCTATTTTCAGTATTTTTTTGACATCAAACTTATGCCCTAAAATTGACTGAGCTTCTATAGGGGTTAATGAATGACAGGCTGCACAATCTCCTATGCAACCTAACATCTGTTGATCTTGACTACTCCCACCGGTATGATCAAACGGAAAGGCAATAGCAACCGAATAAACAGTAAAAAATAAAATTAATATTTTCCTCATTACTTTTATCTTCCAATAATTTAAATAACAATTAATATATATAAACTATAACTTAAACTTTTTCAATTCTACCTTTTTCTTACCACAACAGTATAATAATCCTTTTCCTCCTGTATATCAATAATCTCGTGTCCTTCATCTCTTAAACTCTGTGGTACGCTAATAATAGATTCTTCTCCATCAATGGTTATAACAAGTATTGATCCCACATCCATCTCTTTCAGCTTGTATTTAGCCTTAACAAAGTTGAAGGGACATTCAACTCCCCTGAGATCTAAAAACTCCTTTCTTGCTTTTTCTTCCTTTTTTTCCTCTTTTTTCTTCTCGGTTTCCTTTCTAAGATTTAGATATGTTTCTTTACAGATGGTATAGAATTCTTTTGCTGTTTTAACAAGTTCCTGAGGATCCTTTATCTGTCTGTCAAGTAGTTTTAAAAATTTTTCATCAACAAGTTTTCGGCCTATTATCTGCTCTGTAAACTTTTCTCTGGCACCTTTTCCTTCTGCTTTTACACCAAAGGGTATAAGAAGACCTGATGATATAATATCAACAGCCTTTTCTATATGGACGGTTGCATCTTCAGGAAGTCCCCTGTTTATGTGTGTTTCAGCCTGTTTTATAAGTCTTTCACCTTCTTTTAAGGCTTCTTCAACCCTGTCTGCGATAATTCCTGCACACTCTCCAGTGCCAAGATCCTCAAGTGAGAACTGTTTATCTGAACCCCAGTCAACATTGTATTCCACTTTTTTATAAAGCTCTTTGTGTTTTTCAAGAAGTTTGTTTATTTTCTCAGGTGTTATCCTCTCAACAAAATCTTCAAAACTCTCGTTCTGTTGGCTGTTTTTAAGATAAAAATTAAGAAGCTCTATTACTGCATCAGGAACATTCTTTGCAGGAATTTTTATCCCTGTGTATCCGATTTTCTGGTTGTGAAGGGTTCCGTTTCCTCCCAGATGTATAACATAAGCAGGTATCAGTGTATCCTCAATTTTCACAGCTATGCCGTGAAGTCCGATTGATGCAACATGATGGTGGGCGCATGCGTTGGGACACCCGCTTACCTTTATTGTAATGTTTTTTAGTTTCCTTACAGTTTCAGGGTCTTTAGGTAGTTTTTCATAAATAGCCCTTGATAAATCCCTTGATGAGGTTATTCCCAGACTGCATGTTTCGGACCCGGGGCATGATGTTATATCAAGGTATGTTGATGCACCGTAATCCTGTAATCCTGCCTCTTTGAGAGAGTGATAAATCTGATCCAGCATCTCTCTATGAACATTTATCAGGGCGATGTTCTGATCCTGAGTTGTCCTTACCTGAACTGAATAATCCCGTGATATTTCGGCTATTTTTCTCAATTTTCCTGTCGTTATATTTCCAAGTGGAAGCCTGATAAGGACAGCAAAAAGATCTTTCTGTCTCTGGGGGATAATGTTTGTTTCTATCCAGATTTTATGCTGCGGATCTTTTCCTTCTGGAAGGATATTTTCCTCTTTCTCCTCAATGTATACAGCATCACACTGGAATTTTTCATATTCTGCCGAATTTTTCTGTATCTCCTCCTTCAGCAGTCTAAAAAACTCATCTATTCCCAATTTCTGGATTAAAAATTTTAGCCTGTTGTGTCTTTTATTCTTTCTGTCCCCATATCTGTCGAAAAGATCCATAACCGACCTTACAAACAGGACAAGATCTTCAAGAGGTATAACCTCAGGATATTCGTAAGGGTATTTAGGTCTGTCCCCCAGACCGCCTCCTACAAAAGCCCTGAATGCAGGTTTTCCCTGATTTAGCACTGGTAAAAAGCCTATATCATTAAAAGGCACAAGAAAGCTGTGTTCTTCACAGCAGGCAAAACCTATCTTGAATTTCCTTGGAAGGTTTTCGTACTTTCCTATAAGCAGTTCAGTAAGTTTCTGGGCTACCCTCCCCATATCTATTACCTCATTTGGGCACACCCCTGATAAATAACTTGCTGTTATGTTTCTAAGAGCATTTCCGCAGGCATCTTTTGTTGTAAGACCAGCTTCGTTTATCCTTTTTATTATCTGGGGAACATCTTCCAATTTTATCCAGTGGTACTGTATATCCTGTCTTGTTGTTATATGGGCAACCCCGTTTGAGAAAGTGTCCCCAATATCTGCTATCTCATTTATCTGTTCAGCTGTTAATATGCCAGCAGGTATCTTAATTCTTACCATATGAAACTCTTTCTGTCTCTGACCATAGATGCCGTTCACAAGTCTGAAGTTTTTAAAATCGCTTTCAAATGCTCTTCCTTCTTTAAAATCCCTATATAGCCTGTTGAACTCCTCAATATCCTTTAGGTAATCTCTGTAAATGCCGTTTTTTATCATCTGTAATCCTCCGTTACAAGATTAAAGTTTTCAATTAAAAAGTCAGCAACCTCCTCCCTGAGCATTGTTGAAGGAGGTCTTTTCCCTTCAGAGAGGGCTTTTCTTATTTTTGTCATGCTTATCTTTGTTATCATCTCTTCAGGGTGTGAGCAGGTATTTTCTGATACTATTCCGCCGCATCTGTCACAGTGGAACACATTGTAAAACTTGACTATCTTTATCCCTATATCAGGTATCTCATCAAATATTTTATGGGCAGCAAAAGGATCGTAATAATCTCCCACACCTGCGTGATCTCTACCTACCATAAAATGGGTGCAGCCGTAATTTTTTCTGACTATCCCGTGGAAGATTGCTTCTCTGGGACCTGCATATCTCATAGATGTTGACAGCCCTGCAAGTAAAACTTTTCTGTGTGGGTAGTAGCTATTTATCAAAATCTGGTATGCCTTTAAGATGACCAAGCTATCAAAATCCCCCTCTTTTTTTAACCCTATTATCGGGTGTATAAAAAGTCCATCTGCTATTTCCATGCCTAACCTTTGGAGATACTCATGGGCTCTGTGGGGTGCATTCCTTGTCTGGAAGGCGACAACAGTTTTCCACCCCCTTTCCCTGAATATCTCCCTTGTTTCTTCTGGGTCAAGTTCGTACTCTTTATTTGGGAAAGATGGTCTGTTTAGAAGTTTTATCTTTCCTCCGATGCTGTAGTCCCCTTTTGAGAAAAGCCTTTTTACCCCCGGATGGTTCTCATCAAGTGTTCCAAAGACTGTGTTGGCGATCTCTTTTTTGTTCAGTTTGTATATGTCTGATATGTCCATAACAGCCACAGGGTTGTTATCTGTTTTGTCCACAAGCAAAACCTTTTCACCAATTTTTAAGTCGGAAGGATCATCAATCTGGAGCAAAATAGGAATAGACCAAACAATTCCATTTTTAAGGCTTAAATGACTGCAGACAGATCTTAGATCCTCGCTGTCCATAAAGCCCTCAAGAGGTGAAAAACTACCTATCGCTATTTTTTCAGCATCTAACGCCTCATCTTTTTCTATGTATATCCTTTTTAAATTAAGGGACAGAATGAAATCCCTTTCTTCGTTGTCTGCAATTCTTTTTATAAGTTTTCCTCCGTGGGGCTGTATCATTCTTTCACCTCCTTTTTTTGTTGGGTGGCATTAAGCAACAGGCATGCCAAATTGTAAGTTGCTGGTATTTAAGAGTAATTTTTGTCGTTTTAAAAATTGTGATCAAAATGTAATCTTCAAATGGTTATTTTTTTACCATCTACCCAGATGTATTTTCAAAACCTGAATATTTATCAATAACTTACACAAATGGCACGCTGTTTGCTTAATCTGACAATCAGAAACACGAACGGAGGATCAGTGATGGAAAAGATATTTTTTAAGCTGAAAAAAAGAAAAGATGGAAACAAACTCTGCTCCGGAACTTCAGGAATGATCAGAAATATCATAGAGAGGAATTACTCTGATATAAAAACTGCAGCTGCCCTTGTATGCCTTAAGCACCATAAGTCTCCAAAATCGTACAGAACTGCTCTTAGGGTGCTTGACGGCTACAAAAAACTGCCTTTCAAGGAGAAAGATTCGGTGGAAATCGCCTATCCTTACAAAAGGAAAAGTTTTTCGCCGTATTTGTTGATCGGTTCGGCGATCGTTTTATCACTCCTCCCAAAAAGTGAGATAAAAACTGTTTTTCACGGGGAAAATCTACCGGTTTCCACAACTAAAGATATTTTTGATTATCTTGATATATCAACCGTTTCAAATGAAGACAGCTACAATATGCTGAAAAATCTGAATGTTGGATTTTTCAACAGAAAACTTTTTCTGCCTCAGCTTTCCTCAATAAACCATATAAGAATAGATCTGAATATAAATGATATCTTCTGCCACATTGAAAAGTATCTGAATCCGCTTTCTTCAGATTTTGCTATAGGCGGGGTAAAAAACAGCCGACAGCTTCTGTTTTATAAAAACATGTTAGAAGGAAGGTACAAAAGGTTTGCTTTAGTTGAAGATAGGGAAGGATTTCCTGACATAACTTCCTCAACAAGTGTTTATATCTTTGGGGATAGAGAAGAAATAATAGAGGTAGATCTATCTGTTTTTGGGGGAAAATCTTTCCTTTACAAAAAACTTGATCTATCTGAGCATATAGACTTTATAAAAGATCTTTTAGGTAAAAAACTGCCTGAGTATGAACCTCTGCTTCATATAAACAGCGGACTTCTTTTATATCTCAAAGATGTTGTAAATGATCTTAAAGAAGGCTTTGAGCTGTCAAGAGAACTTTTTAGAAAATACGACTATTTGCAAGTGTTAAAGAACATCCAGAAATACTCAGAATACCTGAACTACAAAAATATATACGAACTTTAAGGAGGAGAAGATGTTTACAAATGAGTTTGTGAAAGAAAAAAGCGACCACTTTGAAAATCTGCCTGCACAGGATCTTTTGGCATGGGTTTACAAAAACTTTAAAAATGTAGGTTTTACATCATCTTTCAGTGCAGATGATGTATCAATAATCCATATAATAAAACAGATAAAACCTGATGCCCTTATTATCTTTATTGATACAGATTACCACTTTCCAGAAACTTACCAGCTTGTACAGAAGCTGAAAAAGGAGTGGGATCTGAACCTCAAAGTTATAAAACCTCTCATATCTGTTGAGGAACAAAACAGATTATACGGGGAAAAACTGTACGAAAAAGATCCTGATAAATGCTGTGAAATAAGAAAGGTAGAACCTTTAAAAAGGGTGTTGAAGGATCTTGATGTCTGGATTACCGGAATGAGAAGGGATCAGTCTCCAACAAGGGCGAACATAGGCAAGGTTGAGACCCACAAGCTTCCAGACGGAAAACTGATACTTAAAATTAACCCGATAGCAGACTGGACAAGAAAAGATGTATGGAGTTATGTTCAGAAAAATAATCTTCCTTATAACCCCCTTTATGATCAGAATTACCTGAGCATCGGCTGTGCCCCATGTACGAGACCTGTGCTGGAAGGGGAAGACGAAAGAGCTGGCAGGTGGGCAGGAAAAGGAAAATTGGAATGCGGATTACACACATTCACAGAGAAAGAATAAATGGAACTTACCATATTAGGTGGAATATTAGGCTTAATTATAGGTATATCGGGAGTGGGAGGAGGAATGTTAACTACACCTGCCCTTACTCTGCTCATGGGGGTTCCTATCGCAACTGCGGTGGGAACCAGTCTCCTTTTTTCAGCAATTACTAAAGTTTTTGCATCGCTGGTATACATAAAAAGAGGACTTGTTTGTATTAGGCTCGCCACTTTACTGGCGGCAGGAAGTATACCGGGAGCTCTACTTGGAAGTTATTCATTTCATTATTTTTTTCAGTTGAACCCATCTTTAGCCTCAAAGGTAATTCCATCTTTTATATTGTTTATGATTATTGCTTCCTGCTGTTTCTCTTATTACAGAATGTTTACAAAAAATGAAAAAATAATAAATTTTGATATAAGAACAAAACCTTTATATATACCTGTTATAGGATTCATTGTTGGTTTTGATATAGGTTTTACATCAATTGGCGCCGGTGTTATTGTTGCCTCAATTCTACTTGCCCTGTGCCCTATGAACCCTTCAAGAATTGTAGGTACAGATATAGTTCACGGTTTTATCCTTAGTATCTTTGCAGGGGGTATTCATTATTCGCTTGGAGGAGTTAACACAGGTATTCTTTTTTATCTTCTGCAGGGGGGAATAATAGGGGTTATTCTGGGAGCTTTAATCTCACCTTACCTTCCTCAAAAACCTTTCAGGTTTGCGTTAAACTCGGCTGTTCTGGTTTTTGCCATTCTTTTCGCTAAGAAGGTGCTGGTATAGATTTATAAAATCCAGAATATCAAGTTCTTCTGCCCGTTTTTCAGGAGAGATATTTGCTTTTTTTAATATTTCTGGATCAATTTTGCTTCTGAGCATTTTTCTGCGGGAGCTAAAAAGGGAGGATACAAAATTTTTGTACCCCTTTTTATCAAAATCAGGAATGTTTTTTCTGGGAAACATCTTCACAACAGCAGATGTTACCTTTGGGGGAGGTTTAAAAAATCTTGCTGGAACGCTCATCACATACTCAATATCAAAATATGTTCTTAAAAACACGGTCAAGAATGTGTACTGTTTTGTTTTTGGTCTGGCGATCAGTTTTAGGGCAACTTCTTTTTGAACCATAAATACGCACAGATCAATAATTTCCAGATAAAAAGGCATATTCACAAGTATCAGGGAGGCTACATTATACGGAAGATTGCCTGCAATTTTTATCTTTTTTCCCTCTGACAGATCAAAAAGATTTACATCAAAAAAATCCTTTTTTATTAGCTGAAAATTTTTGTGCTTAGAAAATCTCTTTTCAATCACAGGATAAGCTTCAGGGTCTATCTCTATCCCGTACAGTTTTTCTGGATTTCTTTCCAGTATCTCTTCTGTCAGCTGACCGGTTCCTACGCCTATCTCAACTACTATGTCTTCAGGTTTTATATCTAACTGATCTACTATCTTCTGGATTACTCCCGGTGCTGTTAAAAGATGCTGTCCAAACTTTTTCTTTGTTCTAAATGGTTTATCCTTCAAGCTCTTTCGCCTTCTGGAATATCAGCTCTTTTACAAAATCTTTTGTGTCTTCCCTTTCAAGGGCAAAATCTATTATCGCTTTTATATATCCCATTTTGTTTCCTGTATCATGTCTCAGACCTTCAATATCTTTTGAGTATATCACCTCTTCATCTCTTAGGGTCATCAATGCATCTGTAAGCTGGAGCTCCCCTCCTTTTCCAAAAGGTGTTCTTCTTAAAGCCCCAAATATGTTTGGTGTCAGGACGTATCTTCCTATTATCGCCGACGTTGAGGGTGCTTCTTCAGGCTCCGGCTTTTCAACAAGATAGTTAACAAGCCTTATGTTGTCCTCTATAAAAGTCCCCTCAACTATTCCGTATTTGTAGGTCTCTTCCTTTGGAACCTCTGTTGTTCCTATAACAGATTTTCCAAACTTTTTATAAACATCTATCAGCTGTCTTAGTCCAGGGTACTCGTTATTTATGATCAGCTCATCACCAAGCAGTACAGCAAAAGGCTCATTTCCTATAGCCGGTTCTGCAGTCAGTATGGCATGCCCAAGACCAAGCTGTTCTTTCTGTCTTATATAAATAAAGTTTGCAAGGTTTGAAACTTCCCTTACAAGATTTACAAGCTCATCTTTCCCTGCCCTTTCAAGGGCTTCCTCAAGATCAGGTGCATAATCAAAATGATCCTCTATTGCCCTTTTGTGCCTTCCAGTTACGAATATTATCGTATCTATTCCTGAAGCAACAGCTTCCTCAACTATATACTGGATGATAGGCTTATCAACTATCGGCATCATCTCTTTTGGTGTTGCTTTTGTTGCAGGCAGAAACCTTGTTCCGAAACCGGCGACAGGAATAACAGCCTTTCTTATTTTGTACATATTATTCCCCCTTCTTTTCTATCTTTTCCAGTATCTTTTTGTACCCTTCAATAAGATCACCAAGATCAAATCTGAACCTGTCTTTATCAAGGCTTTCCCCTGTTTTTGCGTCCCAGAACCTGCATGTATCGGGGGATATCTCGTCGGCGAGAACTATCTGTCCGTCTTTTCTGCCGAACTCAAGCTTGAAATCAACAAGGATAACTCCCTGTTTTTCCATAAATTCTTTTATTATCTCATTAACTTTGAGAGCTATTTCCTTCATCTTTTGAACCTCTTCAGGTTTTGCCAGATCCATAGCATATATGTGCTGTTCGCATATTATAGGGTCGTGAAGTTCATCATTTTTTAGATAAAACTCAATTAGAGGAGGCTCAAACCTTGTTTTCTCAGGTATGCCAAGTCTTCTGACGATACTTCCGGCAGCCAGATTTCTGACAACAACCTCCACAGGTATTATCTGTACTTTGTAAATCAGCATCTCCCTGTCAGAAAGCTTCTTTATAAAATGGGTTGGAATTCCTTTTTCCCCAAGAAGCTGAAAGAAAAATGATGATATTGTGTTGTTTAGAACCCCTTTTCCTTTTATGGTTGCCTTTTTTACAGCATCAAAAGCTGTTGCAGAATCTTTAAAGTAAGCTATTACCCTGTCCGGCTGATCTGTTGCATAGATTATTTTTGCCTTTCCTTCATAAAGCTTTTCTCTTTTTTCCATTTAATCCTCCTACAGATTTTCTTTTGCTAAAAGCTTAAAGTAATCATATTTTGACAGTTGAAGAACCTGATTAAAAACATTTGTAGATTTTTCAATTTCTCCCATTTTTCTCAGGGTAAATCCTTTAAGGGTAAGGGCTGAAACGTAGTTGTAAAACCTTTGATCTATAGGTCTTAAGACTGTCAGCGTTTTTCCGTACTCCTTGTTTTTGTAATACAGGTAGCCTCTAAACTCTGTCAGACCTGAGTTGATCTGTTCTGAGTTTACCCTTACTTGAAGAAGGTTAAGATCCGAGGGTGTTATCTTTCCATTCTCTTTTTTGATTAGAAGGCTGTATGCTACAGCTACTTTTACAAATGGTGAGTCTGGATACTTTTCTTTAATCTTTTTTATTAGATTTTCAGCCTTTTCAAATTCCTTCTGATCGTATGCCTTTTGTATCTGGTAAACAAGAACTGAAGATTGATTAAGAATTGTTTCTTTGTGATGTTTGTAGAAAAAGAAGGAGCTTAAAAGGAGAAAAAGCAAAACAATACCTGTTATTACAAAGCCTTTATTCTTTTTCAAAAAGTCATATATCATATAAACCTTGTACTCAAACTCAACATCAACATCTTTTTCTATAGGAACTTTTTTCTTCTCCATGGTCTCTCCTGATTTTTTTTATAAAATTATAAACTGTTTTTCATTATATTTAGAGCCTTTGAATAGACCAGCTCTGGATCAATGTTGAGGCATTCAGCATTTTTGAACCTGCACTCTTTTTTACCGTGCAGATCGCACGGCTGACATGGAAGACCTTTCAGTATGTAATCCCCTTCATCATCAAATGGGTAAAACCCAAAATAAGGGTGTGTTGCACCGTAGATCATCAACAGGGGAGTTTTTACAGCCCTCGACATGTGGGCAATGGCAGAGTCGTTGCTGATTGTTGCTCTTGCAGTGGATATAACCGAAAGACTCTCTCTTAAAGAAAGTTTTCCTCTAAGATCTATCACACCTTCTGGAAATGGTTTTGTGTCAAATTTTTTGTCTGAATTAGTTCCAACAAGAACAACATTTATGCCGTTTTTTAAAAAAAGGCTGGATACCTCTTGAAAATATGGGTAGCTTTTATTTTTGTATCTTGCCCCTGCACCTATAACGATAAAATTGTAAGGCAGGTATTTTTTTACATTTTCAATCTCTTCTTTTTTCAGAACAACCTCAGGTCTTATTTCTTCTGGTTTTATACCGATTTTACCTAAAGCCTCTGAATATGCATCAACCACATTAAAACTGTCTTTTATAAACCTTCTAAAAAAGGGTTTTGTATAAAGCCTTCTTTTTATGCTGTTTTTTCTGTATCTTACAACAGGAATTCCTGAAAAGTGTCCTATAAGCAGTGATCTGAGATTGGAGTGTAAGTCCAGTATAAGATCGTAGCCTTTCAGGGATTTTGAAAAATCTATAATTGCCGAGATATTTTTTAGATCTTTTTTATTAACCTTTATTATATTCTTGATCCTGCTGTCCTTTTCTAAAAGCTGATCAAAAGGTGTGAATGTAAGAAAATCAATGGTTATACCGTTTTCGTGTAGAGGTCTTATAACAGATGTTGTCAGCAGAACATCTCCCAGAGAGGAAAATCTGATCACCAGTATTCTCAATCTTTCTCCTCTACAGCAGACCTTTCAGGTTTTGTATCTCCTTCTGGAATTCCTCAACCATTGATTGGTGGTTAAACTTTTTTGCTTTTTCTATACCTTTCTGGTAGTACTCAACAGCCTTCTCAACATCTCCAATATTTAAGAAAGACTGGGCAAGAAGTCTGTATGCAGCCCCTTCATCTTCGTGTATATCTATGTATTTCAGTAGATAAAGTATAGCCTCGTCATACCTTTTTTCTTTAAACAGCTCAACCGCAAGCCCGTAGAGACCTAAGGGGTTGTCAGGATCTTTTTCTAAAGCCTTCTTTAATGCTGAAATTCTGTCGTTCATCTTTTTCTCCGTTAGGTCTAATTATTATATGCCATTACTGAAATTATGGTATAGACAGTTTATATAATGGTTTTATATTTAGTTATACGAAATATAATGGGGGTGATCTGTATGAAGTTTTTTGCAGTTTTATTTTTTTTCCTGTTTAGTCTTTCTTACGGCTATGAGGATTTTGTCCAGTATGAAAAAGGCTACTACTATGTTGTTATAACAAAAGGATCTTTCAAAAATGTAAACTCTAAACTTCTGGAAGAGATCAGAATGCAGGGCTGGGACGTTATACATACGATAAATGTTGATAAGACTACAAAAATGAAATCCCCTTACAAAACACACCTGTTGTGTAAAGCTAAATATCTTAAAGAAGGTGTTAAAAAGTTCCGCCCCTTAGGTGTTATTATTCCATGTAAAATGGCTATTTTTGTAGAGGGAAATAAGATCAAAATAATGGTTGAAGATGTGTCTGAATATGCAGATATATATGCTCCGGAAGATAAGGAATTTAAAAAGTTTATGTTAAAGGTTAGAGATGAGCTGATAGGTATACTTAACAGAACAGCCGGAAGGTTTATGAAAAGCAGATACACACCTTATGAGTAAGGGGCAAAAAAGCCCCTTTTTGTTTATTAATCTTCTGGAACTTTGAAAAGCTCCTCGTAATCTACCCCTTCTTCCTCTGCTAATTTTTTGGACATCTCTTCAAGATGGAGAAGAAGGTTCCATTTTTCGTCTATTTCTTTCTGTATTCTTTCTAACACTTCAGGGTATTTCAGAACATGCTTCCATCTTGGCTGTGCTGCTATGTACTCTTCTATTGGTTTTGGTTTCTTAGGTTTGATATTTACTTTCCAGTATTTGCCGTCTATAACCTCGTATACAGGCCAGTATCTTGTTTCAACAGCAAGTTTAGCGAGCCTCATTGTGTCCTCAGGGGAAAATCTCCAGGAGAGGGTACACGGTTCAAGAACATTCAGGAATTTAAACCCTTCTATTGAAACGGCTTTTTTGGTTTTTCTTGTTAAATCTCTGAAAATGTGTGGAGATGCCTGGGCCACATACGGTATGCCGTGGGCTGCCATAATCATTGTAAGATCTTTTCTCGGCTCCTGTTTTCCTACCTTTGCTTTTCCTACGGGGGTTGTTTTGGTGTATGCACCTATAGGAGTTGCTGAGGACTTTTGGTATCCTGTGTTCTGGTATCCTTCGTTGTTGTAGCACACATACAGAACATTATGTCCCCTTTCAGCTGTTGCAGATAATGCCTGAAAACCGATGTCGTATGTTCCACCATCACCCCCGAAAGCGATGAAATGTATCCTTTTATTTTCCGGTATAACGCCTTTTTTCTTCAGAACCTTGTAAGCTGTTTCAACACCTGCAATAACTGTTGCAGCAGACTGGAAGTTAACATGTATCCAGGGAACATTCCATGCTGTAACAGGATAAACACCTGTTGTAACCTCAAGACAGCCTGTTGCGTTTGATACTATAACAGGCTCATTTATGGCAAGAATTATCTCATTAACGATAGGTGGGATACCGCAGCCGATACACATTCTGTGTCCCGGAGCAAGGGGCATATCTCCGCCAAAGGTTTCTTTATGTGAAGCTAATTCTGAAAGAAGTGCTATTGGTCTTTTTTTCGCCATGATTACTCCCTCACTTGTAAGTATTCAACAAAGTTTTCTCTTGTTTCAATGCCTTTCTCAAGGCGTTCAAGTCTATCAAAAGCTCTCATAAATTCTTCTTCATGTATCTCTCTTCCGCCAAGCCCGTATATAAAGTTATGGACGAAAGGATTGTTTTCTGTTGCAAGGAGAGCAGATGCTATATCTTTAAATAACGGTCCGCCTATACCGTCAAAAGAGTCTGCCCTGTCAAGAACAACGACGCCTTTTGCCTTTGAGAGAGCCTGAGCTATCTCTTTAACAGGGAACGGTCTGTAAAGCCTTATCTTGATTGCTCCTACTTTTTTGCCCTGTTCTCTCAGTCTGTCAACAGCATCTTTTAGAGTACCGAATGAGGAGCCCATAGATATTCCTATATATTCTGCATCTTCTGTTTTGTATTCCTCAATAAAGTCATACCTCTTTCCTATGATCTGGGCAAATTCGTCAAATACTTCCCTTACCACATCATAAACCTTAAGAAAATCTACATGCTGTTGATACTTACATTCTGTGTAGTAATCAGGCTGTGCTGTGGCTCCGTAGGTAACAGGTTTATCTGTATCAAGGAGAGGATAGGGAATTCTGTGAATGTCTGATGGTCCAACAAAATCCCTTACAGTTTCATCATCAAGTATCTCAACATCTTCTATTGAGTGTGATACTATGTAGCCGTCATAATTAACAATTATCGGGAACATGGCTTTTTCAGATATTTTGACTGACATTATAATGTTGTGGTAGGCTTCCTGTGCATTTTCTGAAAATATGGAAATCCAGCCTGTATCCCTTGTTAGCATTGAATCTGCATGATCGCAGTGGATAGAAAGGGGTGCAGATAATGCCCTGTTAACATCAAGCAGAACCATAGGTACTCTCATTCCAGATGCAACATAAAGGTTTTCAACCATGTAGGCAATTCCCGGTCCTGCAGAAGCTGTTATGGTTCTTGCCCCTGCAGCAGCAGCTCCTATACATGTTGCCATCGCTGAGTGTTCCCCATCAACAGCTATCATTTCTGTATCAACTTCACCGTTTGCAACATACTCGGCAAAGAATCCCATAAGTTCTGTCTGTGGAGATATAGGATAAACTGCTGCCACATCAAAATTTATCTGCCTCATAGCTTCTGCGGCAGCCTGATTACCTGTTAAAGCTATTACTTTTGTTTGAGCCATATTTTAAACCTCCGTATTTTTAACCTATTTCTTCTTCAAGCTCTTTAAGCTTTATTTCCATTTCTGGAACCATCTCAAGAGCATCATAAGGACATTCAACAGCACATATACCACACCCTTTACAGTACTCAAAATCTGTCTCAAACCTTTCCTGTGGAGATACAGGTATAGAGTCGTCAGGGCAGAATATCCAGCAGATAAGACAGTGGGTACATTTGTCATAGTTAAGAACAGGTCTGAGCATTCTCCATGAACCTGTATGGTTCACTTTACTGGAGCCTGCCTCTGGAACTATTGATCCGATAGGTATTTGGTGCCATGGTTTAAGTTGATAGCTCATTTATGTAATCCTCCTTTTATTTGGAATTGCAAATTTATATTAAACAGTTAAAATCCAAAACTTTATGAGGTAAAACATTAATCGGCTTTATAAACCTCCTCATATCCCCTTTCGAGAGCCTTAAGGTTCTGGGGAAGCAAAGCTCTCAATTTTGATGAAGCCTCAAAAGCTTCTGTTATTTCCTGCTTTAAGGCATCAAGATCAACAATTCCTGTTGCTTTTGCCACTGCTCCTAAAACAGCTGTATTTGGAATATTTCTGCCAAACTCCTCAAGGGCGATTTTTGAAGCATCAACTATCCACAGCTCGTTGTTTGGAATATCAAGTATCTTTCTTACTTTGTCTGGAGGGAAGTTTGTGTTTACTATAAAAACTGTGTTTTCATCTGTCCCGGATTTTATAATATCTTTTATTGTGAACATAAGCGATGGGTCTGTAATTATAACGATCTCAGGGTGGTCAACAGGGGCTCTTGTATTTATGATATGATCGCTTATTCTGGTGGAAACCTTAACAGGAGTTCCTGATCTTTCAAGTCCAAACTCAGGCATTGCCTGACCGTGTTTACCCCTGATTATCGCAGCGGAAGCAAGCATTTTTGCTGCTGTAACTGTTCCCTGTCCCCCTCTTCCGTGCCAGCGAATTTCTCTCAAATCTTTGCCAGTAGCGGTTGACATTATGATAAACCTCCTATTTTTATAACGGTGTTATATAAATAATAACACATAGGGAAAGATAAAACAAAAAGATTAAAATGGGATTTTAGTGAAATATTATTTTAGAAACGGTTTTATAATTACCTGGTTTTATAGCTCCAAAGTTGAGATCAATTTTTTTACCTGAGATAGTCCTAAGTATTTTCTGGTGTATTCACTATTAGAGTATTTGTAAGTTGTCATAAATTCGCTATCGGTCAATTCTCTTAAATACTCAAGACAGCTATTAAATTCCTCTTTTAGTTTGATCTGTTTTTCTATGGATAGTTCGGGGTCGAAAAATATCTGGATAGGATGGGTTCTGTATGGTTTCTCTGTAATTATACCGTCAACTCCTAAGTCTGTAATAGAGTATAATCCAGCTCTTCCATTACATGATCCAGTGTCTACAGTTCTTATCCATAGAATATTACTTTTTATTTTTTTATATAGATGGTCATTAACATAATATATTTCTTTTTCATATTCTCCCTTAGACTTATTGTATTTGTTGGCATTTAATAAAATAACTTTATTATTTCCTTTATTGTTCAATACTTCATCTTTCATTAGATAAAACGATATGTTTAGATTATTTTTCTTATGATTTCTTACATACTCTTCAAACTCGTTTCCAGCGATATAATTGTAATCTTTTTTTAAGGTTATTATTTTTGTTATAGACCTATTTTTATAAATTTTTGTTGCTGGAAATTCAATTGCATTATAAGATATTTGCTTTTTCTTTTGAAAGAAAAAGATACCTACATTTATACCTGTACTTTCAAAAATTTTATCTTCTATTAAGTAGGCTTTTTTAATAGAGTAATAGGGAAAAAATACTTTTCTTATTTCATTGGAACCTGATTTACCATAAATAAAATTTGTAGGGATTATATATACCATATTTTTAATATTAGCTTTTAAATCATTAAATAAAGCTATTTGATACAAATCCTGTAATTTTTCTCTTCCGTTGGTAAAGTAATCTAAATACTTTTTATACTTATTTTCTGTTTGGTGTTTCTTTATATAACCTATATATAGATAGGGAGGATTTGTGATATGGAACAGCGGTAAGTTTTCTTTTAATAAATTCAAAGGAAAATTTTTTAAATTGTCCCTTTTTTGAATAAATTTTTTTGCTATGTGCAAAGGAATGTTATACTCTTTAACTACTTTATTTATCATGTGTTTAACCATTTCATCCTGAATATCAAATAACCTTATATGTTTTTGAAAAAAGTTTATCCTTTCATTTACTGGAATTTTTTCTAATATTGGAAGTATCAGGTTTCCTTTTCCAGCGTAAAGATCAATCCAGATGTAATTGTACAGTTTGTCTTTGATTTCTGGATATATAAAGCGATGAAAAATATCAACCGGTGTTAGATGTTCCCCGTAGTACCTTTTGTTTTCCTTTGTACTATAAGTGTTTAGCATCTTTTAAATCTTCCAAAAATTTTTTAAATCCTTTTGTATTCACAAAAATATTTTGAGGATTTTTAATCAGGGCTTTTTTGATGTCTTCTTTTTGTTGGTTTAATTTATCAGATAAATTGTTCTGAGTAAAATAATATAGATATAATCCGTCTAAGAAGGATAAATAATGAATATTTTTATTATCTTCTGATTGTCTGATGAAATCTATTAATTCTCCGATCTGCTTATCTTGTGCCCCACCTTTGTTGTGTATGTGCTTTGCTTCCCCTATAATATAGTGGTCCATATATTTGATATAAAAATCTGGTATTTTGTTTTGATGTATATTTCCAAAGTTATATTTTAAACCTAAATCTTTTTTTATTCTTTTCCAATTGGTTTTCTCAATAAATAAAACTTCTGTTTTTAATATATTTTTTACTATATCTCTAATTTTAGGTTTAAATTTTTGACCTTTACTTCTTGAGCTACCACTATCATAAAGAGCTTGGATAGAAATATTTGTATATCCATAACTTTCGTACAGCTTTCTTCTTCTTTCACAATATTTATCCAGAAGTTTCTTCAATAAATCTTCCTGGTTGGGTATTTCTAAAAAGGTTCCAAATTGGGTGTCTAAAGATTTCCAGTAAGCTACAAATTCTGTGTAGTTTATTACCATTTTTTATAGTATTTTCTTTTAGGCAACAATAAGTGGTTATCAGATCTCTTAACTGGTTAACTTTAACCAGGAAGTCTTTATTTTTAACTGGATCAATAATTATTACATCATTTACATAGTATGGATCTGGAAAATCATCAAGGTTTTTTAAAGAATATCTGAAATAATACAATCCTTCTTTTATCATAGATACTCCAAACATATAATCTGTTATTTAAAACTTTAAGTTGTTGATTATAATAGAAATTATTTACAAAATTCAATTAGATTTTTATCACAGTCTTGTTTTATGTTCAAGAGCTTTTGATAAAGTAAAATCGTCGGCGTTTTCAAGAACAGCCCCAAAAGGTAGGCCGTAGCCTATTCTTGATATGGTAATGTCCTTGTTTTTCAGCAGGTTGTATATGTAAGAGGCTGTTGCTTCCCCTTCAACTGTAGGGTTTGTGGCGAGGATTACCTCTTTTACATTATCTTTTTCAATTCTTTCTATGAGGGAAACCATGTTAAGATCTTCTGCTGTTATTTCTTCAAGTGGTGAAAGCCTTCCTCCTAAAACATGATAAAGACCTTTATATTTCCCTGTTTTTTCTATAGCAAATGCGTCAAAACTTTCTTCAACAACACATATTGTTGTCCTATCTCTTTCTTCATCTGAACATACAGGGCAGAGTTCTTCCTCAGTAAAAATTCCACACTCTTTGCAGGGATGAACCTTTTCAAGCATTTCCATAAAGTCCTTTATCAGTTGAAAAGCCTCTCCCCTGGGCATATTTAGTATATTTACAGCAAGTCTCTGTGCAGACTTCTCTCCGTATCCTGGAAGATTTATTATCTCATCTACAACTTTTTTTAATGTCTTAGGAAGAACATTCTCTATCATAGTAATTTATCCAGTCCGGGCATGTTGCCGAGTATTCCGGCAGCCTGTGAAAGTTTCTGGGACATCACTTCCTTTGATCTTGAGTTTGCTTCATTAATGGCAGCGACAAGAAGATCCTGAAGGATTTCCTGATTTTCTTCAGTTAATAGTGTTTTATCTATAAAAACATCTTTTGCTTCTCCAAGACCGTTTACAACGATTTTTACCATTCCTCCTCCAACCTCAACGATTA
>Ga0256832_1000756_pt1 | contig 21309 bp, 17 predicted proteins | sample 134614metaG_FD_190534 | JGI IMG/M metagenome (GOLD analysis project Ga0256832, IMG submission 190534) | Hydrothermal vent microbial communities from Lau Basin, Pacific Ocean - 134-614 | ecosystem: Environmental > Aquatic > Marine > Hydrothermal vents | place: Pacific Ocean: Lau Basin | collected... | reverse complement strand
GTGGCGTGCTGACGCCCGATCTGTTCGCTGCGTTGATTCCCGGCGCGGCGGCAACGGAGTCGCGGTCGCCGGAGCCGCTCCGCGCCCGTCTGTGCAGCCTCGAGGAGATGGAGGCCGCGCATATCCAGCATGTGCTGGAGCATACCGGCGGTCATAAGGGGCGCAGTTGCGAGATTCTCGGGATCTCGCGTCCGGCGCTGGATCGCAAGATCAAGAAGTACGCGCTGCGGGTGCCGCGGCTTTCCCGCTCCGCTGGGTCGGATTGAACGTTTCGTTACATCCGTCCGGTCGAGCTGCACGTTTCGTTGTAACGGAATGTGTAGTCCGGCGTTTGGCTGGATGGAAACTATCCGAATAACAAGAAGATACGATTTGGCATGCATCCTGCTTGTACTCTGAGTGACATCTCGGGAAAGCGGAGTGGAACGATGACCAAGATCACAGACCAAGAGCGGCAGCAGCGTTTCGACCGGCTCGTCGCGGTCTACCTGAACGATCTCTATCGTTATGCCTGGTGGCTCACCAGCGACAGGGCGGCCGCCGATGACATCGTTCAAGACACCCTGCTGCGAGCCTGGAAGTCGATCGACAAACTGCACAACCCAAAGGCCGCGAAAGGTTGGTTGCTGACCATTCTCCGACGCGAGAACGCGCGCCGTTTCGAGCGCATCCAGCCGCAATACTCGGCGATACCGGTCGAAGCGATCGAGGCCAACGGCCAGGACTACGACACCAGTACCGAGGCCTTCGTGTTACGCAAGGCGCTCGAAAAGCTGTCCCCGGACTACCGCGAGCCGCTCATCATGCAGGTGTTGTGGGGTTATTCGCAGAAAGAGATCGCGCGAGAACTCGGCATCTCCGAGGCAGGCGCCGGCACCCGTCTGTTTCGCGCGCGCAAGCGCTTGCGCGCGGTGCTGGAAGAACAAGGCGCGGATCGCGCGGCCTGAAGCATCCTCTATCCCGCGGTGATGAAGTCCACCACCGCCGAGACCACTTCCGGGTCGCGCAGAATCCGCCCATGCCCCAGTCCGGAAGTCGTCAGCAGACGACTGTCCGGCAGCGCCGCGGCAAGCGCTTCTCCGCAGGCGAAGGGCACGATGGCGTCATCGCGGTCATGTACCACCATTACATGGGCACCGTGCCGGCGGAGAAGAACCGGTGGTGACACGCGTCGGGCCAGGTCGGCGCCATGGCGCGCCGCGATCGTGGCGCGAAAAGCCGCCCGCATGCGTTCCGGCATCGCCATCCAGTCGGCGAAACGGGTCACCAGCCGGTCGAAATCCGAGGGCGCGGCGATCGCCACCACGCGCCGGGGGCGCGTGCTCCCGCTCGTCAAGGATGCCGGAAAGATCCCGAAAGAGTGGGTGACGACGGCATCGAAGGGCGCGTCCCTCCGCGCCAGCGCGGTGATCGCGTCGGCGAAACGAAACAAGCTGGAAGAGCCGCCGTCGCTGGCGCCGTGGCCGGGCGCATCGAATACGACCGCCTCGTAGCCAGCGCCATGCAGCGCCTCGGCAAGGCGGTACCACTGCCCGCCACGTCCGTTCCAGCCATGAACCAGCAGCACGCGCCCACGTCTTCGTTGCGCCGCCTGCGGCCAGCGCCATACCGCGACGCGACAGTCGCCGAGCGGTACGAAATCCGCCTCGGCGCGCGCCAGCGCCCGGCGTTCGCCGGCGGAGCGGGGGAAACGCCGGGTCTTGCTCCACAGCTTCAGCGCCAGCCACGAAAGCGGACCGGGCAGCCGGCCTCCGAGCGTGGCGAACAGCCCCCGTGCGAGCCGCGGGACAAGCGGCTCGCGCTTTCTGGTGTCGCGGTGCTTCATCGGATCCGCTCGGCCCGCCGACAGGCGGGTCTGGCGCGGGCGCGCTGGCACCAGGCGGTCGCCGATGGGGCCTCGTCGAGCAATTCGCGCGCCCACAGCAGGGTGTTCACGCACAGAATATCGGCGGCGCTGAAGCGCTCGCCGAGCAGCCATTCGCGCCCATCCGCCAACTGCTCCTCGAGCACCGCCAGCGCTTTCTTATAGCGTCGGGTCGCTGAGAGCAGGGTCGCCGCGTTGCGTTTTTCCGGCGGCAGCATGCGGCGATGACGCAGCCGCGTCCAGGCGGGCGGCTCCAGCGTGGCGACCGCGAAGAACAGCCATTGCAGCCAACGCGCGCGTTCGTCGCCATCGCTGGGCGTCAGGCCGGCCTCGGGATGGCGTTCACTCAGCCAGGTGCAGATCGCGCCGGATTCGAACAGCCTCAGCTCGCCGTCCCGCAATAGAGGCACCTCGCCCAGCGGATGCAAGGCCAGGTAGTCCGGCGTGCGGTGCTCGCCGGCGAGCAGCTTGCGGAACGGAATCAGCTCCAGCTCGTAATCCACGCCCAACTCCTCGAGCAGCCAAAGCACGCGTAACGAGCGACTACGCGGCGCGTGATATAGTTTCAGCATGCCTTTTCCCGCTCCTTGATTAACGGTCTTGATATGAAACTTATTTCATTCGGTTTCTGTTTGCAACCTTTATGGTAAACAAAACCGATCCCTGCCCGGTTGCCGCGACCTTGCGGCTGGTCGGCGAGGCTTGGACCTTGCTGATCGTTCGCGAGGCGTTCTTCGGCACGCGCCGCTTCGCTGATTTCCAGCGTCGGCTCGGCATCGCGCGCAACATTCTTTCGGACCGTCTCGGCAAACTGACCCGTCATGGCATCCTCAGGCGGGTGCCGGTGGCGCCGGGCGCGCGTCGGCACGAATACCGCCTGACCCGCAAGGGCCTCGATCTGCTGCCGATGTTGGTCGCCATGGCGCAATGGGGCGAGCGCTGGCTGCATGAGGAGGGCGGTGGGATCCGCCTCGTCGATCGCCGCGACCGCCTGCCGATCCGCCCGGTCCGCGTTCGCGCGGCGGACGGACGCGAGCTGAATGCCCATGAAATCGCGGTGGAATTCGATGTGGACCATCCCCCTGGAGAAGGCTAGTCCGCATTTCTCACCTGCGTTCGTAGCGAGACGGATCAAGGGTCGTCGCATCTCGTGCTTGCGCGGGGCAATCACGCTGTGCCTTTGAAATCATGATGCCTCAAGCGAAAGGAAGCGCGACAGCCCGGAGTGGTTGCACTTGTCGGCTGGCTTTCCTACCCTTGCCGGAGTCGAGGCCGCGGTGGCCGTATAACCAGACAGACAAGGGGGAGACATGCTGAAACCAGGTGATCAGGCGCCGGTGCTCGAGGTGCCGGATGCCGATATGCATCCAATCAATACCGCCAGCTATCGGGGCAAGAAGAATCTGGTGGTGTATTTCTATCCAAAGGACGATACGCCGGGATGTACGATCGAGGCGCAGGATTTCTCCGATCTGCTGCCGGAGTTCGAAGCCCACGATACCCTGGTGTTCGGCGTCAGCCGGGACAATTGCGTCAGCCATGCCGAGTTTCGCGACAAATACGGGCTTGCGGTGACCCTGGTCGCCGATGTCGATGGGCAGGTTTGCAAGGCCTATGGGGTATGGCAGGAGCGTCAGCGCAATGGCGAGAAACGCATGGCGCTGGTGCGCTCTACCTTCGTCATCGACAAGGACGGCATCGTGCGCCACGCTTTGTACGACGTGAAGCCGAAAGGGCATGCCGAGGAGGTATTGGAGCTGGTGAGACAGCTTTGAGCGGAGCGTTCTAGTGCGTTTGCGCACGCAGATCCTGTTGTTGTTGCTGTTGTTCGGGTTGACCCCGCTGCTGATCGCCGCGCTGCTCAACTTCCCGTTGCTGATCGGGCGCATGGAAAGCCTCTATCAGCAAGCCTATCTGCAGAATCTGCGCGCCGATTTCAGCGATCTGGACCAACACCTGGCCAGCCGCAACACCCTGACGCGGGTGATCGCGCGCTTGCCGGAGCCGGGCGTGGTGCTGGGCCGCAATGGCAAGGACGAGGCCGGCGACATCGATAAGGCGCGGGTGCGTTATACCGAATGGCTCAACAGTCTGCTGGCCAATGAGTACGACATCATCGCGATCACCTTCGTCGACCCCAGGGGCGTGCCCCGGTTCTGGTTGGAGCGCGATGCCGATTCCTTGCTGCTGCTGCCGACCACGCGTCTGCCCGAGCGGCCGTCGACGAGCTTGATCGCCGAGGCCCAACACCTCAACGCGCCGGCGGTGCTGCTCGGCCCGGTGCGCCTGAATCCCGATTACGGCGAGGATCCACGACATTTCCTGAACCTGCCATTGATCAGCCCGATCCAGGCCGCGCCCGGCGCGCCGCCCGCCGGCGCGGTGATCGTCACCCTCGACATCGGCGGCATCGCCGCGATCTCGCCCGGCACCCTGTGGATCACGCCCGACGGGCACTATCTGCCGACCGCGCGCCATCCGCGTCCGGCTTCGAACGCGTTCGACGATTTCCCCGGTTTGCGCGACCAGTTGCAAGCCGGAAAGATCACCCTCTACCAGGGGCCGAAGGGCGATGTCATCTGGGTACCGATGTTTCAGATCGCCGAGAGCGGTTGGATCTGGGCCGGACGCTTTGTCGATCCGTCGCCGCTGGCCCAGTTCAAGAATGAGCTGGTGTTGCGCGTGTTCGGCGTCGCCCTGCTGTTGATCGTCGCCGTGTGGCTGGCCGCGCGCTGGCTCTCGCGCAAGGCCGGCGCCTTCAGCGAAAGCCTGATCCAGGGCGTGCGTCAGGTGCTGGAAGGCAATGAATCGGTGCGCTTTTCGTGGCGCGGCTCGCGCGAGTTGCAGAGCCTGTCGCGCGATCTCACCGAGCTCGCGCGCAAGCACGCGCAGAACAATCGCGAGCTGATCGAGCACGCGCGCGAGCTGGAAGCCTCCAACCGCTACAAGAGCGAGTTCCTCGCCAACGCCAGCCATGAACTGAAGACCCCGTTGAACTCGATCCTGCTGCTGTCCAAGCTGGTGGCCGAGAACGCCCGCCCGCGCGATGAAGACGAACGGCAGCAGCTGGCGGTGATCCAGGCCGCCAGCCAGGACTTGAAGCGCCTCATCGACAGCCTCCTCGACCTGAGCCGGATCGAGGCCGGTCGCATGGAATTGGTGCGCGAGGAGGTGGATCTCGCCGCCTTGCTCGAATCCCTCTATCAGCTGCTGAAGCCGCAATTCGACGCCAAGGGATTGGCATTCCGGCTCGAACTGCCCGATGAGCGCCCGGTGATCCTCAGCGACAGCGATAAGCTCAGCCAGATCGTCAAGAACCTGCTCTCCAACGCGCTGAAATTCACTGAAGAGGGGGAAGTCGTGCTCGCGCTGGAGCACAACCATGAGGAGCGGGACGAACAGGAAAACCCGTTGCCGCTGGTCATTTCGGTAAGGGACAGCGGCATCGGCATCCCGGCGGACAAGCAGCGACAGATCTTCAACGAATTCACCCAGGCCGACGGCGCGACGCACCGCCACTATGGCGGAAGCGGGTTGGGGCTGAGCATCTCGCGCTCGCTGGCCGGGCTGCTTGGCGGCTGCATCGGCGTCGACAGCGAGCCGGGCAAGGGCTCGCTGTTCCGTCTCTATCTGCCCTATGTCGCGGGTCGTCAGAACACCCCGCGTCAGGCGCAGCGCCGGGAGCATCCGTTGCTTTCCGAGCCGGAGGGCGAAGAGCCCGTGGAGGCGTTGCGTGGACAGCGCATCCTGATCGTCGGCGCCGATGTGCAAGGCCTGCTGGAATTGACCACTTGGCTGCGTCGCTGGGGCGCGCGCGCGCAGGCCGCGGATGACCTGGATGAAGCGCTCGAAGCGCTGCGTGACGATGAGATCGATGCGATTCTGGTGGATGCGCGAAGCGACGCCGGCTTGCCGGCGCGGCTGAAGTCGCGGCTCAGTGCCCCGCCTCGGATCATCGTCCTGGCCGGCCCGGATCACGAACCGCCGGCGGGCGTCGTCCCGCTGAAGGAGGCCCGCTGGGACGCCGACGAGCTGCTCGCGGCCCTGACCGGCGGCTGAGCCGGGGCGTGCGCCCGGGGGCGGCTGTCTGGTAGTATCTCCTTCGCTATTCAAAGAATCCCGGACGATGAAACGATACACCGGTTTCAAGCTGCTGATCGTCGACGATCACGAACACAATCTGCTGACGTTGCGCAGCCTGCTGCGCAAATACATGGATGTCGAGATACGAGAAGCCCTCTCCGGTGAACAGGCGCTGGAGATCGTCGCCGCCGAGCCGGATATCGACCTCATCGTGCTGGATGTGCAGATGCCCGGCATGGACGGCTTCCAGACCGCCGAATTACTGAAGCTGAAGAAAAAAACCCGCGATATCCCGATCATTTTCCTGACCGCCGCGTTCAAGAGCGAGGAGTTTCAGCGCAAGGGCTATGATGTCGGCGCCGTCGACTACCTACTGAAGCCGATCGATGACAACCAACTGATCAACAAGATCAGCACCTACTTCCGCCTGATTGAGAAAGAGCGCAACCTGAATCGGGAGCTCGAAGCCAAGGTGGCCGAGCGCACCGCGCAACTGCGGGAAGCCAAGCAACACCTCGAGAACATCATTCAGAACATGGGCGAGGCCCTGCTGATCCTGGATCCGGAAGGACATATCGTGCAGGTCAACCCCGCGGCCTGCGAGATGCTGGCCTACGAGGAACAAGAACTGCTTGGTTTGAGCATCGGCGACGTCTTCGAGGAAGAGGGCGATGAACAGGCCGGCGCCTTCTTCGGCACCTGGCTGGAGGCCCTGATCCGCACCGGCGCGCTGAAGAAGATCGAGGCGCGCTTCATCGCCAGCGACGGCCGTCGCGTGCCGATCCTCTTCAGCCGCACCTCGATTTCCAATCCGCAAGGCGAGATTACGCATATAATCTGTATAGCGAAGGACATGACCGGCTATGTCCGCGAAGCCGATGTGCCGGAATCCGAGGCTGATAAGGCCAGGCGTTCTACCGGAGTGTGAGTATGAACGAAAAAGCAACCCCGCCCGGCGTGGCGGACGAAGACGCCACCCTGACCGCCAACGCACTGAAAGCGATGGCGCACCCACTGCGCTGGAAGATCCTGTGCACCCTGGGCGAGCGTGAGCTCTCGGTCGGTGAGATCGTCGCCCAGACCGGCACCTCGCAGAGCAATATCTCGCAACATCTGGATCAATTGCGCAACAAGCGCATCCTGGTCTCGCGCAAGGAAGCCAATCGCATCTACTACCGCATCCGCAACGCCCAGCTGTTGGAATTGATCACCACCATGCGCGGCGTGCTCTGCCCCGCCAACCTGAAGGATTGACATGGCCCTGTGGGAACAAATCCTGGTCGGCGCACTGGCGCTCGGCGTAGTCTTCTTCTTCATGCCCGGCATCAAGGCCGCGCTGCGACAAAGCCGCGAGGCCGAGAACAAAGACTGGGCCGGCGCCCTGTTTCCGATCGGGTTGGTGGTGCTGTTCGTGATCCTGCTGATCGCATTCGCGCGCGGGTGAGCTGCTTGACGTCGATGGGTACGGATTTCTCGTTCCCATAAGAAATTTTCTTCCGTTGCCCGCAGTCCCCGATTCGGGACGCCTTCAGAAAATTCCTTGTGAAAACCACCTCCTGCGGGATTATTACATGAATTCATGAAATTTCCGGGCTGGCTGCGTGATGGGCGTCTTCACTGAACCACGAAAGAGACTGATCGACTGGGTACGCCGGCAATTGGTCGGCCCTCCCGCGCCTCAAGCAAACGGCCCAGACCTGCGTGGCGTGTTGCCCACGGAGCGTTTTCCGTGTGGCGCGCTGTATCCCACCTCCCGATGGGGTGAAGGCATCGACCCTGCCAGCGAAGATCCCGATGAAGCGGAGGACGTCTGGGAGTCCGAGGATAAGCGCTTGGCCGAGCCGACTGTTGTGCGACGTTACATTCCACCGTCATCGCTGGGTTTCTCGTTTTTCATCAAAGGGGAGCAGATCCGTTTTCAGGTGTTGTGCCGCGCCGCCGGGTATGAGTGCACAGAACGGGACGAGCGGGGACGATACAAAAACGAGTGGAAGCGTAAGGATCTGGTTTTCGGGCAGGGAAACGAGGAAGAATTCGAGAACATCCATTGCCCGGGGAAAGAGCAGCGTCAGAGTTTTCCCAAACTGGCGGGGCGCGCGCGCGTGGATGTTCAGTGGCGCCGCTTCTCCGATGGCTGGATCGTTACGGTTTCACTTTGCAATGCGCAGGAGATCCCGGACGGTCTGACGGGCAGAGACTATGTTTTCGAGCGCGCCGGAAAGACGCTGTTCGAAGCCGGTCTGCGTTGCGTGATCGATGCCGGTGATGTCGGCGTCTACCCTCGTGTCGACCGAAGCCTGCTGGATCAGGAAGAACAGGAAATCGAACTCCAGTACGCTAACCGGCACATCTACGCCATTGGGCATGGCGGCGCCGTTAACTGGAAGGTTGAAAACGGCAAGGTCGCTGAGCTGCGTTCCGAAACCATGCCAGCGGTGGAAGTGCCCCAGATGACAGCCGATACCGGATCAGGCGGCGAGCCCGTGTTGTCGTTGGCGAGGCTGGCTGAAATCGACAGGAATCATGTAACCCTCCTGCCCGAGCTGGACGGTTTCATAAGCGGATACGCGAGTTGGGTCGCCACCCAGCAGCGCAGTATCCGGGATCTTCCCAGCGAGGATCACCAAGCCGCCGGTCGCATGGTCGGGCGCATGCATGCAGCGGTCACGCGAATGCGCGCGGGGTTGCGCCTGTTGGCTGAGGATGCGCAGATAAGGCGGGCCTTCGCCCTGGCCAATCGTGCCATGCTGGATCAGATGCGCCAGCAGGATCGTCTTCAGGGCAGGTCCAGCGCTGACGATGTCTGGCGCTGGCGGCCGTTTCAGTTGGCCTTTTTATTGACCACGCTGGAGTCCACGGCGGATGAGGACAATGAATCTCGCGATACGGTCGATCTGATCTGGTTTCCTACGGGTGGCGGAAAAACCGAAGCCTATCTCGGCCTGATCGCATTCCAGATCGTATTGAGACGACTTCGTTATCCTGATACCGGGGGTGGAACCGCCATCCTGATGCGCTACACCCTGCGCCTGCTGACCCGTGACCAGTTCATACGCGCCACGCGACTGATCTGCGCATTGGAACGGATACGGCGCAAGCGTAACGATCTGGGCGCCGAGCCGATTACCATCGGCATGTGGGTGGGGAAGGCCACCAGCCCCAACAGCTTCCAGGAGGCGGCTGAGCTGGTAGAGAAGGCGCGCGCCAATCAGGCCAAACCCGAACTCGTGGTCGATCACTGTCCCTGGTGTGGGCAGGCGTTTGACAGCGGGCGTAACTACGCCAGTACAGCAAAGCATTTCCGCTTTTTATGCCGGAATCCTGCCTGCGGCTTTGGCGCTTCCGGGGAGGGCGTACTGCCTTTCAACGTGGTCGATGAAGCGCTGTATGCCGAACCGCCGACCCTGTTGGTCGCGACGGTGGACAAGTTTGCCCGGCTGGCCTGGGAAGAACGCGCCAACGCGTTCTTCGGCGGCGCCCGGCATCGACCGCCGGAACTCATCATTCAGGATGAACTGCACCTGATCGCCAGCGCATTGGGCTCGGTTGCGGGTTTGTACGAAGCCGCCATCGACACCGTGCTGAAGGTGCGTGGCGTCTATCCCAAGTATATTGCATCGACCGCCACCATTCGCATGGCGGAGAAGCAGGTAAGGCGGCTGTATGGACGCGAAGTCGCCGTGTTTCCACCGCCCGGGCTGAACTGTGACGATGCCTATTTCGCCCGGGCCGTGCCATTGGAGAAACGGCCGGGCCGAATCTACATGGGTTATCTGGCGCCGATGCTGAATCGTCACCAATGCCTGGCGCCGCTGGCCGCGACATTGCTGTTGGCCCCGCATGCGCTGTTCGCGGGCGATCAGCACGAGCGCGAGCTGCTGGATGCCTGGTGGACGCAGGTGGTGTATCACGGCAGCCTCAAGGGGGTGGGTAACAGCCACACGGCTTTTGCCAGCGAAGTGCGTGATTTCATGCGATTATTGTCCGACACCGTGGACGTGCAGGCCGGGGAAGATGAAAAGCCCAGGCAAACCGGGCGTTCGATGCCGCGTATTGCACAACTTACCAGTTTGCAGACGGCGGCCCAGAATGCCGGGATTTTCGCCCGCCTGGGCAAAACGCGTGAAGAGGAGGGTTGTCTGGATGCCGTGTTGGCCACCAATATGATCTCGGTCGGGTTGGATGTGGGGCGGTTGGCGCTGATGGTCATCAACGGACAGCCGCTGACGACGGCGGAATATATTCAAGCCAGCAGCCGCGTCGGGCGGAGCGAGGTGCCTGGCATCGTGTTCGCAAACTACTATCGTGATCAGGCGCGTAGTTTGTCGCACTATGAGAGTTTCCGCCCTTACCATGAGGCTTTCTATCGTTTTGTCGAACCAACCAGCGTTACGCCTTACACCTATCAGGCGCGTAGCCGCGCCCTGCATGCGGCCCTGGTCATCGTGATGCGACACGGAGAGCTCGGGTTGTTGCGGAATGATTCAGCCGCCGACTTCGATCCGAACAACCCCCATGTGGGGAAGGCCATAGAACAACTCAAAAGGCGCTGCGCATGGTCGGCCCCCGACGAGATCGACGAGATCAGTGGTCATATCGACACATTGGTCGCCGAGTGGCAAAACGAAGTCACGCGCTGCCGGGAAGCGCGAAGGCAACTCGAGTATCGGGTTCGTGACAAGGAACGCGGTCGCGATCGCCTGTTGTATAACCATGACGACCGGATTCGTGGTTTGTGGCTGACCTTGCAATCCCTGCGCAACGTTGAAAACACCGCCTTGCTCAAAGCGCTCTGAACGATGGCTGATGAACTGATTCCGATACGCTTGTCCCACCTGCTGGGTCATAGTGGCGTCGGCGCCATCGTGCGTGGTGCGAATGGACTGGTGATAGTCCAGGATACCCGAAAGTGGACGGATCGACAGGGCCGGCCTGCGGGAAAGCCGATTCCCTATGTCGAACGCGTGCGCGCCGCGTTGGGTATAGAAGAGCAACTGCGCGAACCGCCCGTGGCGAAAGAACGGGAGAACGGACAGACCGATGGCGTCTGCATACCGGCGACCCGGTTTCCATCCTGGATGCGTTGTCCGGGCTGTGGCCGGTTGTACCGCTGGCCGTGGCGGCAAGATCAGACAGGGCAGGCGCCTCGTTGCCGTCGCAATGACAAAGCGTGCAACAAACATCCGGTATTGGAACAGCTGACCTGGGTACTGGCGCATCCGGATGGATACCTTGCCGATGTGCCCTGGCATGTGCTCGCGCATCAGGAGGCGCGTCGGCCAAGCCAGCGCGAATGCAAGGTTCGGGACCGGTTGTGTTTGATCGAGCGCGGCTACGAAGAGCGCATTCTGCGGTGTGACGCCTGCGGCGCGGAAACCCGGTTTCGTGGTGAAGAGCGAATCGGCTTCGGTCAGGGCCGTATGCTGCCGTGGACGAAGGACGATCTGGTTTCATCGGCGGAAGCGGGAGAGGAAGGCAATCAAGACCTCGCGCAGGTATTGGCGATCCATGACACGCGGGTCTATTCGCCCAAGGCGGAAACCGTTCTGGTGATTCCGCCCGAATCCCGTGTGCGCAAGGGGACCGTGGTGGATCTGCTCTACCGAAACTCCGATGACCGGAGAGCCATCGATGAAGCCCGGACGCCGTTGAGGAAGAAAAGCGTCAAGAAAGAACTGGCCGGCAAATATCGTTGCAAGGTTCGTGATATCGATGATGCGCTGGCGGATCTTGCCCGCGGCTACCCCTTGTATGGTGAAAACCTTACGCCCGGGCAATTGCGGGAAAGCGAATTCAATGCGTTTCTGGAAGTGCTGCCCGATCAGCGTGAGGACGAAGACCTGGTGACCCGTAACCAAAGTGACGAGTGGCGGGATCTGGGGCGCGAGGGCGCATCGAGCCCCAAAGAGCGGAAACTGATCGATGGCGTTCGTCATCTCGTTCGGGTCGATCGTCTCAAGGCCGTAAAGGTATTCAAAGGCTTTACCCGCCTGGGGGGAGACGAAATGCTTCCACCGGACATCGTGGGGGAGTCGGATTGGCTGCCCGCCGTCGAGCTGTATGGAGAAGGTATCTTCATTGCACTCGATGAAGAGCGCCTCAAACAATGGGAGCAGATGCCGGCGGTTGTTTCCCGGCTGAATCGACTGCTGCCCCGGTACGCCCAATCCGGTCGCGATGAACCCAACCCATTGACCCCCCGTTTTATGCTCTTGCATACCCTGTCCCACTTGCTGATGCGGCAAATCGAATCCGAGGGCGGTTATCCCGCGGCATCCCTGATCGAACGAATCTACTGCGCCAATGCTCCAGAACCCATGGCCGGCATCCTGATCCATGTCGCGGTGCCCGATATCGCCGGATCGCTGGGTGGCCTGGCTGAATTGAGCGAACCCCGCCGGTTTCTGGGTATTCTCGCGCAAGCACTGGAGCATTCGCGTTGGTGTTCACTGGATCCGGTATGCAGCGAGCACGAAGGCCAGGGGCCTGGTTTGCTGAATCGGGCTGCCTGCCATGCCTGCGCGCTGGTGCCGGACCCCGCCTGCGAATATGGCAACACCTTGCTGGATCGCGGCTTTATCAAGGGTGACGCAGCCGCCGGGCTGCCTTCATTCTTTGGGATGGATTGAGCATGTCAGTGGATCGAACGCGTGAATTCCGGTTGCCTGGCATCCAGGATCTGAACAAGGACCAGGATGAAGCGTTGGCCTTGCCCATGGAGGGGCAACACTTGATCGTCGGCGGGCCGGGAACGGGGAAGTCGGTCGTGGCGCTCCTGCGCGCGCGTCGGCTAAGCGAGGCGGGCAGAACCTACGGAACCCTCGTTTACAATCGATTATTGCATCATTCCAACCGCCACCTGTTCGGTCATGACCGGCGGTTTTTGGCCGGGACATGGGACAGCTGGTTTCGCGGTCATTTCAAAAGGCGTTTTTCAACCGACATTCCCACGCTGGAACCGGATTATCCAGGTGGCTATCCCCCCATAGACTGGGACGCGGTCGAACAGGAGGTGCAGTCGGTCGAGACCATCGAAGATCAAAGCGATAAATTTCTGGTGATTGACGAGGGGCAGGATATGCCGCCCGCTTTTTATCGGACACTGGCCAACCTGGGCTTCGAAAATTTCTATGTGACGGCCGACCAAAACCAACAGATTCATCCGGACAAGTGCAGCTCACGGCAAGACATCGAAAACGTATTGGCGATTGAGCCGGAAGATACGCTGGAACTGAAAATCAACTACCGCAACACGCGGCCGATCGCGCTGCTCGCCCGGCACTTTTACCCGGCGGACCCCGCCAGCCCAAAACCGGAACTGCCCGATTCCGTCCCGAATGCCGCTGTGCCGGAATTGTGGACATACGGTAGCGCGGACACGCTATCGTTGACTGCAATGGCGGATGGTATTCTCAAACTGAGTGATCGCAATCCCCGTAAATTGATTGGAATCATTACGCCAAACAACAAGGTCAGGGAGGGTTTTCTTGTCTCTCTTCAGCAAGCCAGTCCACTCCTGGACAATGGCAAACCGCCAATCCAGACCTACCAGGCCGGCCAGAAAAAGGCATTGGATTTTCGTCATGGCGGCATCATGATCCTCAATGCGCAGTCCTGCAAGGGACTGGAATTCGACACCGTCATTCTGGCGGATATCGATCAGCACAAGCCCAAGAACGAGCATGACCTCAAGGCGCGCTTTTATGTCATGGTATCGCGGGCCAGAGAGCGGATCATACTGCTTCGAACTGGCGAGGTTTGCCCTGTCGTGGATGCGTTGTTACCCACGGATTCCTCTGTTCTTGTCAGGAAGTAGCTCGTGACTGAAAAAACGAAAGCGCCAAAGAAGCCACGAAACCGGCGAAAGCCAACGCGCATATGGCGCCTGGTCACCAACCAGCAGAACATGCTCTATATGTTGGCCGCCGGCATGGTGATGAGTCCCGCCGGGTTTCGGGGCAAGCACTATGCGGATCCTTTGAGTGATTATCCCGGATGGATCCCCCTGTTTCGAGACAAGGCCGGGATTCCCGCCATGGCCCTGGATGAGGCCACCAGTGAACGAAAGCACCTGTTGCCCTGCATCGCCTCGTTCGATCTGCATGGTCTGTCCGCCGATCTTCAGATGCTTCCTTGCAAGGGGAAGACCCGGGCGGTATCCGCCTTGCCCGAAAGGAAGGGAAAAAACGAGCTTGCCGCCCTGGTTCGCTCGCCGTTTCCCTTGTCCTCGTTATCCACCCTCTCCTTTCGATCCCGTGAGGATCTGGAAGCTTTCAAGACAGCCGCCGGGGAGGTTTCCAATATCGATCCGCCGTCCCATCTCATGGAGGTATCCGAATCCCTGTTCGCTGAAGCGACGGACAGGGTGTGGCCGCCCAATGGGGTGGATGTGGGGCTTGCCCTAGGCGATACCCCACCCGTTTTCGGCCTTGCGCTTGGCGGCGTGATTGCGATGCTGTACCACGCCGCAAATCGTAGTGCGTTGGGGCTGGCGGCTTTTCGTTCCATAACGGGGGGCGCCTCGGATAAAGACGAGGCGCTGGTTCAAGGCGACCCCATGCTGGCTGAACTGCCTGCCTGGGTGAAGGGGGATGCGCCAGCCGGGTCGGATACCCGCGCCCGACTCTTTTGGGGGGTCGTGCAGTCCTTGATCGATGCGCAGACGTCGGGAGGATCCCGGGCGCCTGTCGATGTGACGCTGGCGTATCTGGAGAGTCAGCTTGATCGGCTTCCGGAAACGAAATTCCGCCCCCACCTGGAAAGATTGATCACCGATATGCGTGGTTCTTTCGGTCTTGACGGCGGCACAGCCACGGAATTGTTTGAACGGAACAAGGGAGGGCTGTCCCGGTCTTTGGTCTTGTTCTGTTTGCGTGAGCATTGCGTGGAACTGTTGGATTTTTCTCATCCCTTGTTGAGCGATGTCGACTACGTTCTGGCCTGTATTCTGTTCGGTGTGCGCGATACCTGGTTGCAAATCCCCAGGGAAATGCGCCGGCCGGATCTGTCCGCCTATGTGTCTTTTCGGATGGCGGGTGCTGAACATCGCAGGCAAGGTAACGATCTGGTCATGGATGCGCCACGACGCCCCAGCCCTTTGATCGAACTCTTCGCGTCGTCAGGCGGCGGGCTGAACGGTATGACGAAGGGCCTGGCCTTGGAATTCGCGGTTCAATCCAATTGGCATGATTGCATTCGAACGCGCATCACGCTGGCGCAAGGTGACTGGCCAGAACGCTTTGAACGAAAAGGATCGCAGATCGTTTTGCCGGGAAGGATCAAGTGCACAGAAGAGCTGGTCGAATCCGTGTTTTTGCGTCGCCTGGGGCAATGGCCGCCGGTTTCTTCCGGGGTTGAGCGGGAAATACGCGAGAAGCTCAAGCGCATTGCGGAACCACAAGAACAGGGCCAGGAGGCTTTGGCGAATGAGGATGATTCCAAGCCAGCCGCTTGATACCAAGAGCAAGGCGGAATGCCAGGTTTTCGATCAGTTGCGACGGACCTTTTCGGGAAAGGATGAATGGTTTGCACTGCATTCGCTCAACCTTCCCCGGCATGAATACAAACGATTCGGCGAAATCGATTTTGTCGTATGTGGGCCAGAAGGTTTGTTCGTGCTGGAGATCAAAGGGGGGCGGGTGCGTTGCCATAACGGCGTCTGGGAAACAACGAATCGCTATGGTGAAACGACCAGGCTTGGGGAATCGCCATTCCGTCAAGCCAGCGGTGCGCTGCATGGTTTGTTGAAGAAGATCCCGGATACCTTATCGAAATCCTTCGTGGTCGGCTATGGCGTAATCATGCCGGGCGTCGAACGGCTTCCGGAAAGCGCGGAGTGGGATCGCGCTGTTGTTGCGGATGGTAAAGACTTTCGGCAGTTTGAAAAATGGCTGGAACGGTTCGTTCGCTATTGGCGGAAGAAGGATCCCGCAAAGCCGGTCCTGAATTCCTCGCGGCTGGAGGCTCTACAGCAATATCTTCGTCCGGATTTCGAATCGGTAATGCCTTTGCATGTTTCGGCGCATGATGTCGAAACCCGGATCGTGCGATTGACCCGGGACCAATTGAAATTCGTCGATGCGATGGAAGCCAATGACCGGGTGATCTGCTCGGGTGGCGCGGGAACGGGAAAAACCATGCTGGCGATCGAACTGGCGAGACGCTGGTGCGCGGCGGGGCGGAATACCGTCCTGGCCTGCCACTCGCCATGGCTCAAGCGCTATCTGGAACGAAAAGCGGTTCCCGGACTGACGGTAAGCCTTGTAGACTCGATCCGCGTTTCCGCCAGGCGCGCTGGTGTCGGCCGGTTCGATGCCTTGATCGTCGACGAAGCCCAGGACCTGTTGAACAAGGCGGCGCTGGACAGGCTGGACGGCGTCTTGCGCGGTGGACTTCGCGAAGGCCGTTGGTGCTTTTTTCATGATGTCAACAATCAATCCGGTCTGTGTGGTTACTATGAGCCGGATGCCTACGATTACCTTGAAAACCTTTTCCCAGTGCGGATCCCGCTAAAGACGAATTGCCGGAACACGCTACCGATATTGCAACGGATACAAGGCGATCTGAACGCCGACATGGGTAATTCGGGGGTGGGGGATGGTCCCGCGATCCGTGAAGTTCAAGTCGCCGACAAAGACAGCGCCGCTCGGGCCCTGGAGAAAGAGTTGCGCGATTTGGTCGATGTCGGGGGATTTCATCCAGGCGACATCATGATCCTTTCGCCGCTGCCTTTTGAGCGATCCTCGGCGTATTTTCTTCCAGCGGATTTGCGCGCTTCCCTCTCCGTGCTGGACGATGCCTCGCCACGCTATATGAATCGCCGCACCGTTGGCTTCGCCCGGATTGGGGACTATAAGGGGCTTGAAAGCGAGGTGGTCCTCCTTGTCGACATGCCAAGGCCGGGGCATGTCGAGCGTTTTCGTTCGCTTCATTATGTTGGCATGAGCCGGGCGCGGGTGCTCTTGAGCATGATTTATACTCGTCACCCTGAATGATCGGAGTCACTACTCAGCCAGCCTGCTGAAATGATATTGACTTGACCAGGCGTAGGCCCGATCAAGCGCTGCGGCGGTGCCGCGACAGGACCCCGTCCTCCAAGTTTCGGCCGAGGTACCGTCTTCAGCCGCGCCGTTGCTGCATCTCGCGCAGTTTGGCGTATTTGATGAAGGTGTTGTAGCAGCCGACGCTGATATGCACCAGCCCCGGCAGGCCGTCGAGGAATCCGAGCCGCAGCAGGTAGAACTTCACGAAGCGTACCGCGGGGTTGAGGAACAGCTTGCCGAGGCTGGCGTTCTTGCCGGCGTCGAGCAGCATGCGCGCCTGTAAGGTGGTATAGCTGTTCTGTTTGTCGAGATAGCGGCTCAGGCCGTCCTCGCTTTCGTGCATCAGATCGCCGGGCAGGCGTTCCACGGTGGCGGCGGTGAGCAGTTTTTCGTGCACCGGGTCACTGCTCCAACGCGCATGATCGCGATGGAACAGGCGCAGGTTGTAGTCTGGGTAGCCTTCGCCGTGGCGTAGCCAGCGTCCCATGAAGCGGTTGCGACGGGCGAAGGCATAGGCATATCCGGTGGGGTGATGCATGGCGCGGCGGATGGCGCTGGCCAGTTCATCGCTGATCCATTCATCGGCGTCGAGCGCGAGAATCCACGGGTTGCGGGCCTGCTCGACGGCGAATTGTTTCTGTCGGCCGAAGCCTTCCCACTCGTGGCTGATGAAGCGCGCCCCCCAGCGCTCGGCGATCTGTTGGGTGGCGTCGCTGCTGCCGGAATCGACGACGACGATCTCGTCGGCGAAGGCGACGCTGCGCAGACAGGCGTCGAGGTGACGCGCGGCGTTGCGCGTGATGACGACGGCCGAGAGGCGTGGGCAGCGTTGCAGACGGCGGCGCTGGATCTCGTTGTGAACGTGTTGCAGCAGGCCGTTGGGGGTGCGGATGCGGCGTTGGCCGGAGAGGATGTCGGCGAGCCGTTGGCGGTTTTCGTTCTCGGCGTGGCGTGACTGGATCGGGTGCCAGAGGTGGAGTGTCGGCACCGCGTAGTGGCCGTCCTTGCGCCGCACGCCGCTCTTGAACAGCCGGGTGACCAGATCGGCGTCCTCGTGCCCCCAGCCTTCGTAGTCTTCGTCGAAGCCGTTGACGACGCTGAAATCGTTGTACCAGATGCCGAGGTTACAGCTGTGCGCGCCCTGCCAGCGACACCGACGCAGCTTGCGCAGCGGGTTGTCGACGGCGACCCGGATCAAGGGCGAGAGACGGTTGATGCGTCCGTCCAGGCGCGCGCGCAGCCAGCGTTTGCGCGACCAGTCGAGCGGCTGTTCCCGGCCGCGCAGCGTGGCCTCGGTCAGTTGTGGCGACATCAGGATGCGGCTGCCGACCACCAACCAGCCGTTTTCGGCCAGCTTCAGGTGGGTTTCGACGAAATCCTCGAACACCATGCAGTCGCCATCGAGGAAGATCAGGTAATCGCACTGCGCATGCGCCACCGCGAGGTTGCGCGCGACGCTGGCGCGAAAGCCTTCGTCGGGTTGCCAGACGTGGATCAGCGGCAGGCCGGCGTTCTTCCAGCGCTCGATCACCGCGCGCGTCTCGAGCCCGGAGCCATCATCGGCGATGATGATCTCGTCCGGCATGCGGGTCTGTCGGCTGAGCGTGCCGAGCACCGCGTCGAGCGCGTCGGGGCGTTCGTAGGTGGTCACGATCAGGCTGACGCGCGGCGCCGTCGGTCGGGGCGCGGATGGCGCGCCGCCGCCTTCAATCACCCGGGGTTTGGCGTTGTTCATCGAGATACTTCAGTTTCAGATAGCGGTAATAGGCGCCCTGGGCATTGGCGATCGCCAGGATCAGCCCCTCGCGTCCATCGAGAAAGCCGCGCCGCAGCAGCCAGGTCTGGAGGAAGCTCCACAGGCCGTGGCCGAGCGCGCGTCCGAGCCCGCCGCGGCGGCCCTTGGCGAGCATATTGGCGGCGCCGGCGCTGGAGTAGCGGTTGATCTTCTCCAGTACCTGCTCGAGGTCGCGATAGCTGAAGTGTAGCAGCGGCGCGTCGAGCGTGCCTGCCGGATCATCGTGGAGCAGGCGTTCGTGAACCAGATCGTCGCTGAAACGCGCCGCGCCGCGTCGGAACAGGCGTGTGACGAAGTCCGGGGACCAGCCGCCGTGACGCATCCGTCGACCCAGAAACCAGGATTGGCGCGGCATCCGGTAGACCCTGTGGCGACCCTCGGTGATGGCCTGCTGAATCGCCGCGCGCAGCGCCGGGGTGACGCGCTCGTCGGCGTCCAGCGAGAGCACCCAATCGCCACGGGCATGGGCCAGGGCGCGATTCTTCTGGATGCCGAAGCCGGGCCAGTCATGGGTTTCATAGAGCTTGTCGGTGTAGCGTCGCGCAATCGCCTGGGTGCCGTCGTCGCTGCCGGAATCGACGACCACGATCTCGTCGGCCCAGCGCACGGTTTCAAGGCATTCGGCCAGGTTTTCGACCTCGTTGCGCGTGATCAGGATGACCGACAGCCGGCTCATGCGCGGGCCTCGCCGAGCGGGGCGTAGAGTAACGCCGAGAAGAACGCCAGCCAATGGCCTTCCGTGAAATCCAGCAGCATCGAGTTGGCGAGGCTGGCAAGCGCCAGGCTGAGCACAAAGGCGCCGGCGAGCGCGCGATACGGCGGATCCAGACGTCGCCGCAGATGCCACATCGCGAACAATAGCGCGATCCACAGCACCAGGCCCGGCAGGCCGATCTGGATTGCGGTCAGCAGGTACTGGTTGTGCGGGTTGTCGGTCGCCGGGCAGCCGTCGCCGGCGGTCCACCGGCGGTAGGCGTCGCGAAAGGCGCCGGTGCCGAAGCCCAGCGGTCGCGCGGCGATCATCGCCAGCGCGTGGCGGTCGTATTGCAGGCGCAGCTGGCTGCTGGCGGTGCTGGCGCAATCGCCGAGTCCGGGCAGGTTGTGCGCGAGCTGTTGCATGCGCGCGCGGAATACCTCCGAGCCATGCCAGGCCAGGGTCGCGCCGGCGGTGCACAGCAGCAAGCCGGCGATCAGTCCGCGAAGACGCCATTGCTGGAACAGAAACAACGGCACCAGCAGCGCCAGCAGCAGATAGCCGGTGCGCCCCGGGTTGATCAGCACATCGCCGGCGGCGAGCAGCGCCAGCGGCCACCACAGCCAGCGTCGCGCGGGCTCGAAGCGCCCTTTCCACAACAGCAGGTAGACGCCGAAGGCCATCAGGATGCCCTGGGTCACGCTGGATTTGAACACCGTGTATTCCTGACCGGGCGGCCCCGGGGGCAGCAGGCCGAGATAACGCGCCCAGGAGGCGGTCAGGGTCAACAGCAGCGCATAGAGGAAAGCATCGAGCGCGCGTCGCCGCCACGCCTCGTCGCGCAGCACGATCGCCAACAGCGGGATGTAGAGCAGCTTGCGGTATTTGCCGAGCATATCCCATCCCCGCGCCAGCGGCGCATCGCCGAGCAGCGCGCCGAGCAGAAAGAGCAGGTACAGCGCCAATGCGAGCTGGACGACCGGGTTGCCGCGCAGCACCGGGCCGGCCTCGCTCCAGTCGTGCGCGGCCAGCCAGAACAGCAGGCACAACGACAGGGTCAGCGTGGGCCACACCGTGGGCAATGGGATCGCGGCGCCGGTGGCGACCGCCATGATCCGGCTCCAGCGCAACAGGCGTTCGCGTCGGGGCTTCATGCGCGGAATTGCTGGCGATAGAGCGCGGCGTAGGCGCCGGCCTGCTCCAGCAGGGTTTCGTGATCGCCGGATTCGACGATACGCCCTTGTTCCATCACGAGGATGCGGTCGGCGCCCTCAATGGTCGACAGACGGTGGGCGACGACCAGCGTGGTGCGCCCCCGCTTGAGCCGTTCCAGCGCCTCCTGGATGAGCTGCTCGGAGCGGGTATCGAGCGCCGAGGTGGCTTCGTCCAGGATCAGGATCGGCGCATCCTTGAGCAGCGCGCGGGCGATCGCCAGGCGTTGGCGCTGACCGCCGGAGAGCATCGCGCCGCGCTCGCCGACGCGGGTGTCGAGGCCCTTGGGCAGTTGCTCGATGAACTCCCAGGCGTGGGCGGCACGCGCCGCCGCTTCGATCTCGGCGTCGTCGGCGCGCCCGAGCTCGCCATAGGCGATGTTGTTGCGCACTGTATCGTCGAACAGCACGATGTCTTGTGACACCAGCGCGATCTGACGGCGCAGGCTGGCGAGCGTCAGCTCGTCGACCGCGATGCCATCCAGCCGCAAACAGCCGCGCGTGACCGGGTAGAAGCGCGGGATCAGCTTTACCAGCGTGGACTTGCCGCTGCCGGAGGCGCCGACCAGCGCGACATGCTCGCCGGGGGCGATATGCAGCTCGATATCGCACAGGGCATC
>Ga0256832_1000755_pt1 | contig 21313 bp, 19 predicted proteins | sample 134614metaG_FD_190534 | JGI IMG/M metagenome (GOLD analysis project Ga0256832, IMG submission 190534) | Hydrothermal vent microbial communities from Lau Basin, Pacific Ocean - 134-614 | ecosystem: Environmental > Aquatic > Marine > Hydrothermal vents | place: Pacific Ocean: Lau Basin | collected... | reverse complement strand
TCCTGAGGTTGAAAGCATTCCTCGACGACCAAAGGGGGCTAATTGAGTAATACCGAAACGTGAGCCTAGGTCTTTACTAAATTCATCATTAGCTATCACAATGCGAGCTTCAATGGAGACTTGGCGGATTGGTACATCAAGACTTTTTACCATTTCTCGAATGGCATCAATATTTGCGACCGTGTCTTGAACTAAAAGCGTGTTAGTTCGTGCATCAACCGATATATTGCCTCTATTAGATAGTAAAGTGCCTTCTTTATCACTTTTGGAGGATTTAACCAGCTCAATCAGATCTTCAGCTCGTGCATAGTTTACTGGAATGTATTCTGTCACTAAGGGTTCTAATTCTTTGATTCTTTTAAGTGATTGCAGTTCTTGTTGTGCTTTAGCGGCAAGTTCGCTTGCAGGGGCTACCCAGATAACATTACCGTTATTACGCATACCGAGTGCCTTGGATTCTAAAACAATATCTAAGGCTTGATCCCAAGGAACATTTTTTAGACGCAGGGTTATATTGCCTTTTACACTGTCGCTGACCACAATATTTTTATCAGTAAAATCAGCTAATAATTGCAAGACTGAACGTATTTCAATATCTTGGAAATTTAAGGATAATTTTTTACCTTTATAGACTTTCTTTTTTGGTTTTAAGCTATTTTTAAGCGCTGACAGTTTCTTTTTAGCGCGTTTAATCTTTTTTATAAGTACAATCAAACGTCTTCCTTCGCGTCGGCTTTCAAACTCAAAAGAGGTTATTGCGCTAATATCAATCCCCACATTCGCACCACGACGGGTAATATCAATAAAAGAGGCTGGCGTTGAAAAATCCATTACACTGAGGCGACGTTTGGCTTGATCGACACGGATATTTTTAAGCAGTATTGAAACTTTATTCCCTTTTTTATTGATTTCAGCTTCAATATTGGCATTTGGCAATGGAATAATCACACGTCCATCACCATTATTTTCACGACGAAAATCTATTCTACCGAGTGTATTTGGGATTACTGCTTTGGGTTGATAAACGGGTTGCACAGGTGTAATTTTCGAGGCTTCATAATAATAAGGTGTTGCTTTTGGTTGCGAACGTACCATCGTATTATGCGCCATTGCTTGATTTCTGACTGATTTTTGTTGAATTAGTGGTCTGACCGTTCTATTTGGATCGTTATATTGTGGTGCTATTGAAGGCTCAACTATTTGTGTTCTAAGAGGAGTAATAGCCCGCTTAGCGCTTGCTGTTTTTTGGTCTGAAAACATAATAACAACATCATTACCTGTAATTTTGGTGCTATATTCTTTGTTTTGCTTTAACGCAATCATGACACGAAGCTTTCCTGAAGCCTGTGCGAATTTAACACTTTTAATCAATCTTGATTGGATAATTTTAGAGTGCAAACTCGATGCCGACAGAGTGTCAGGAAAATCTAACACTAACATCTGTGGAGCCTTCATCATAAAGCTTGTAGGAGAAACTGCTGCACCATCAAAATGGAGCCGTAACAAAGCACTATCAGCGCCTTGTTGAGTGGTAGTTACCGTTTGTAAATTACTCGTTGCTTGACAGCTTTCACCTGCCAACATAAAAACGGGCAGTGCTAACGCAAACAAAGCGTATTTAAATGTTTTCATTTTAAGACCTACTATTGACACAATTATTTTTATTTTATTTTTTGAATTATTTATTTTTGGTGCTTAAATATTTTTTTAAAACGTTTCAACGGGGTTACAAACCCCGTCGGGCTAAAATTTAGCCAAATGGTATGACTATTGATAGATTTTTGTATTAATTATTCTAATTAATCAGTCTTTTAAAGTAATCAATGTTTCTCGTTCTTTATAACCACCACTTCCATTAGGGACAACTTCTCGAATCGCTATTTCAGTTTCAGAGATAGAGAGCACCCGACCATAGTTTTGCCCTAAGTAATTATCTTTTTTGATACTCTGAACGCCGCCATTGGGTGTTTTTATCAAGGCCCATAGCGTGTTTTCTTTATTGACTGTTCCAACCATACTCAGTCCATCTAAAGGAAAACTTTCAAGAAATTCTTTTACCCGAGTAGTATCTAATTTAATACCATTATCCATTACTTTAGGCGCACTATCAGGGATTAACATTGATATATCAAAAGGATCTTTTTCATGTTTTGGATAGGCATAACGTAAATAAGGTTTAATTTCAGGAATAGGCTCAATCGGTTTGGCAGGTTTGGCTCTTTGTTCGGCAAAGTAGCTATCAAGATCCTCCATACTTTGATTACAAGCAGAGAGTGTTATTGCCATCAAAAATAAACTTGTTGCTACTGAAGGTCGCTTTAATCTCAAAAAGTATAAGTCTGATCGTTCTTTTGGAATTTTAATTATTCGATTGAATTTCATTATACATCGCCCTCATCATCCGCACCTTCTTCCATATAGCGATAGGTTTGAATGGTCGCCTCCATTATTATTCTTGGTGCTATTTTTTTGTGCTTATTTTTTGCTTTATTTTGTTTTTCTGGGGTAAGACGAATATTATCAATAGTAACAATTCTTGGCAAAGCAGATAAATCACTAACAAAAGAGGCTAACTCATCATAGCGACCCTTCGCTTTTATTTTGATCGGTTTTTCAGCGTAAAATTCTTTTTGAATTTCTGCTTTTGGTTCAAACAAATCAATTTCTAATCCATTTGAAAGACCTTTTTCTGATATATCTAAGATTAATCCTGGAATTTCAGTATTGCTAGGAAGCTGTTTAATAAGAGAGCCAAAGGATTCTTGCATTTCACTCAGTTGTGCTTTAAAAGCGGGCAACTGATTCGCTCTTGCTTGCTTTTTTTCATAAATCACTTTTAAATTTAGCTCTTCGGCTTGCACTCTTTCTAATTGATCCATTTGATCAATAATCAGTAGTTTATACCCTAAAAAAAGCACAGCCCCTAACACAATTAAAATAGCAATTATTTTAACGGGAAGAGAGACGTTACTTGGATCTTCCATTAATTCATTAAATTCTTGCAGATCAATTGCCATAAGAAGCACCTTCTTTTTTATCGTCAGCGGCCATTTTGATTATCTGAGTGACATTGAGTTTAAAACGGCGTAAACGGTTTTTATCTTTTGTATTATCGATACTAATTTTATTAAGATCCGATGACTTTAACCAAGGAGAGGAATCAAGACGTTTCATATAGCTAGAGACACGGGTATTTGATTCTGCCTTGCCTTCAATTTTAACCTTTCCAGAACTTTGCTCTAATTGCGTTAAAAACAAGCCTTTAGGAAGTGCATTTACCATTTCATCAAATAAATGAACAATTCCTGGACGTTCAAGTTGCAAGCTTTCAATGACTGTAATACGTTCCATTAATGCTTTTTTGGTTGCATCTAGCTTTTTTATTTCTCTGATTGTTTTTTCCAAGCGCTTAGTTTCGGCTTTAATATAAACATTGCGTTTATTCTGATAATCTATTTCACCATTATAATAGCTATAGGTAGCAAACACGCCTATTGCACCGACTGCAACAGCTGCTGCAACCATCATAATAAAATATTGCTGGCTTTTCTTGCGTGCCTCTTCTCTCCACGGAAGGAGATTTAATCCCGCCATTACACTAACCCTCGCAATGCAAGACCTGTTGAAACGAGCATTGCAGGTATATCACTGGTAAACCGAGCAGGATTAACTTTAGAGTTTAATACCATCTTCGAAAAAGGATTTGCTAAAGAAGTGGGAATATCGGTGGCTGCTTGAATTTGTTCATCAATACCAGGAATACTGGCACAACCACCTGATAATAAAAGTTTTTCAACCTTTCCTTGCTGTGTTGAGGCGTGATAAAACTGTAAAAAACGTTGTACTTGGCGTACCATATTTTCTCTAAAGGGGTCTAATACTTCAGGAATAAAGCCTTCAGGTAAATTGCCATTTTTCTTTGCTAGCCCTGCCTCAGAATAAGGTAATCCATAGCGTTGCATAATTTCTTCAGTTAATTGTTTTCCACCAAAGACTTGTTCACGCGAGAAAGTAACCCGTCCTTTTTCAAACACATTAATACCTGTCATCGAGGCACCAAAATCGACCACGGCAACGGTATTATATTCGTCAATATCATGAACGAGTTGACTAAATAAAAGCTCGACTGCATGCGATTCTAAATCAACAATATCAACCGTTAAGCCAGCCATTTCTGCTGCTGCTAAACGTACCTCAACATTTTCTGTTCTTGTTGCACCCAATAGAACATCAACCATATTCGGCACTTCTTTAGACGGGCCTAGAATTTCAAAATCAAAATTCACTTCATCCATCGGGTAGGGGATATATTGCTCTGCTTCTAAGGCAATCTGTGCTTCCATTTCACCTGCTGGAATGGTATCAGGCATTGTAATAATTTTATTAATCGCCATTGAGGAAGGGATACCCAATGCACAGTGACGGCTTTTTGTTCGGCTATTTTTAAGCACTTTACGAATGGCTTCCCCCACAGGATCAGCTTCAATAATATCACGCTCAAAAGCCGCTCCCTCAGGAAGAGAAGCAACGGAATAGCTATCGACTCGATACTCATCTCCTTTTCGAGAAAGTTCAATGAGCTTTACTGCGGAGGAGCTAATATCGATACCGAGAAGATTGCCTTTTTTTCTACCAAAGGAAAACATTGAATAAATCCCTCCTTGTTATTATTATTATTTATGATTTAGATTAAATAAATATCATCGTTAGAGTAATACTAGCGATCAGTGTCTAAATAGTCTACCCTCTGCAGTGCTATTCCCTATACCGTATGACGGACGGTGTTTCATGGCTATCCTAATAAGCCATCTTGAAATTTGAATAAAAACAAAAAGTTATGCTATATTTTCTTATGACAATCTTTAAGCGGATATTTGCTCCGTTAATTATCCTCCTAGCTTTAGGCATTGTTGCCATTGCAGGTTCTTATTTTTACTACACCCCTAAATTACCTTCAGTAACAGAGCTTCGCACGGCACAATTACAATTACCGATAAGGGTTTATAGCAAAGAAGATAAATTAATTGCTGAATTTGGGCGCTTTCGTCGTCGTCCTATCAATATAGAAGAAGTGCCTCAACGAATGATTAATGCCTTTGTTGCCATTGAAGATGCCCGTTTTTATGAGCATAAAGGGGTTGATATTCGAGGAATGGCGCGTGCGATTGTCACTGCCTTTAAAAATAGAAAAGTGAGCCAAGGTGCAAGTACCATTACAATGCAATTAGCACGTAACTTCTTTTTAACCCCTGAACGAACCTTGGATCGTAAGATCAAAGAAATATATCTAGCGATTAAAATAGAAAAGGAACTGAGTAAATCAGAGATTTTAGAGCTTTATCTCAATAAAATATTCCTAGGCAAACGCGCTTATGGGGTCGGTTCTGCGGCTGAAATTTATTATGGTAAAAAACTAGACCAATTAACGCTGGCACAAACCGCTATGATCGCGGGGCTGCCTAAAGCTCCCTCTCGATATAATCCAATCAATCGCCCTAAACGTGCCAAACTGCGTCGTAACTATATTTTACAACGTATGTTGGAGCAAAATTACATTACACAGGCTGAATATACACAAGCTATTAATGAAAAAATATCGGCAAAAATTCATCATGCTGCAACACAAACTTATGCGCCTTATATGGCAGAAATGGCAAGAGCAGACGCTATTAAACGCTATGGGGTTGATCATATTTATAAGCTAGGTTTGAATATTTACACCACACTTGATAGTGATGAGCAGGAACTTGCATTGCAGACATTACGACATCATTTGCTTAAATATACGCATCGTCATGGTTATAGAGGTGCGGAAGATAAGATTGATTTAGCCAAGTTTGATGATAGTGATAAATTAAATAAAAAATTAAAAAGCTATAAAACCTATGCAGATATTATCCCTGCGGTGGTGATTAAAGTAGAAGAAAAACAGGCAATATTGCGTATAGCACAACAAACTTCGCCTATTACATTGGCATTAGCACAGCTAAAATGGGCGCGACGGTTTAAAAATGAAAACAGACGTGGCAAAAAAGTTAAAAAGGTTAGCGATGTTTTAACGAAAGGCGATATTGTACGTTTACAAAAAAATAAAAAAGGGATATGGAAACTAACACAAATTCCGAGAGTCACAGGTGCTTTAGTGTCTCTTGATCCCAAAGATGGGGCTATTCGCGCTATCGCAGGTGGTTTTGATTTTACTTATAGTAAATTTAATCGTGCTATACAAGCTAAGCGTCAACCAGGTTCTAGCTTTAAACCGTTTGTTTATAGTGCAGCGCTTGCCAAAGGTTTCTCCCCAGCTAGTTTGATTGATGATGCACCAATGAAGATTCCTGGGAGTAAATGGAATCCACAAAATTACGGGCATAAATTTGGTGGTTTAACTCGTTTACGGGTTGCACTTGCCAAGTCTAAAAATTTAGTTTCCATTCATTTATTAGAAAAAATTGGCATTGATTATGCAATCCAATATGCAACTCGATTTGGTTTCAAAAAAAGCACCTTACCTGCCAATCTAACCCTTGCACTTGGTACAGGCTCTTCAACCCCCCTTAAAATGGCAACAGCTTATGCGACTTTTGCTAATGGTGGTTATAAAATTGATAATTATTTTATCCGTAAAATTGTAGATAAAGACCATCGGATTCTTTATGAAGCAAAACCTAAAATAGCCTGTACTCATTGTCCTATTACCTCTTTAGATCAGCTTGATATAAGCGAAGATGAAAGCGATGAATTAGCAACTCAATCCCGAGATTCTAAATTTGCACCACGGGTTATGAAGCCTTATGTCAATTATCAAATTGTAAGTATGTTACAAGATGTTGCAAGAGTAGGCACAGCCGCACGAGCAGGAAGGATTTTAAAGCGTTCTGATATAGCAGGAAAAACAGGAACAACCAATGATCAAAAGGATGCATGGTTTTGTGGTTTTACTGCCAAAAAAGTCACAACGGTCTGGATTGGATTTGATCAATTAAAACCTTTAGGCAAACGTGAAACAGCAACACATGCCGCATTGCCTGTATGGATTGATTTTATGAAAGTTGCCCTAAAAAATAGCAAAAGTAAGCCCTATCCACGCCCGAAGGGACTCATTAATGTAACCTTAGATGCAATCTCAGGTTTGCAACCTACTAGTCTGACTGTAAAGACGATTAAAGAAAGCCTAACGTCGAAACAAATTCCAAACGATGAAGATTATTTAGCCTATTTGAAAGCCTCTGAGGCCGATTTATTTAAAGAAGATGATTTAAAACTGCAAGCTGCCTTAGCTAAAGCAACAACACCTCGACATAGGGAACGGCTAATTCGAGAAGCAAAACAACGACGTGCAAATGCTTTGCGTAGACAGCAAGCTAGATATCAAGCATTGAGGTTGCAGGGAAAAAATCCACAACAAAACTTATCAAGCAAGACAGACATAGATGATGCTACCTTAGAAGCAATTTATCATCAGTTTCAAAAAGAAGGTGCTGAAATGCCCGAACAGTTATTTTAGGAACTTCCTTAATAACTCCCCTTTTAGCTTATTATTAATTCTCCTGACCAAACTCATGAACGGCATCAACCAGCACTTTGACATTATCAGGATTAATATGTTGATGAATACCATGCCCTAAATTAAAGATATGTCCCGTATTGCCATTAAAATCAGCAATTATTTGACTCACTTGTTGGCGAATGGTATCCGCTGAACCATATAAAACACAGGGATCCATATTGCCCTGCAAGGCAACTTGATCACCAACACGGGCTTTAGCATCAGCGATATTAATAGTCCAGTCCAAACCTAATGCAGTACAACCTGTTTTGGCCATTGTTTCTAACCATTGTCCTCCCCCTTTGGTGAATAAGGTAACAGGCACTTCGCGCCCATCGGCTTCACGTTGTAATCCATCAATAATACGTTGCATATAGTTAAGAGAGAATTCTTTGTAAGTTTTCGGGGTCAATAAACCGCCCCAAGTATCAAAGATCATCACCGCCTGAGCACCTGCTACTATTTGTGCATTTAAGTAGGAAGTGACACTTTCTGCTAATTTTTCAAGTAATAAATGCATAGCAATAGGATCATCGTACATCATACCTTTGACACGACCAAAATCTTTACTTGAGCCACCTTCCACCATATAAGTAGCAAGCGTCCAAGGACTACCTGAGAAGCCTATCAGTGGAACACGACCGTTTAGATCACTGCGAATCGTTCGCACCGCATTCATCACATACCCTAGTTCCATCTCAGGATCTGGGATGCTAATAGCATTAACATCACGACGGTTAGTAATGACCTTCTTAAAACGTGGACCTTCTCCTTCAGCAAAATATAAACCTAAACCCATTGCATCGGGTATAGTTAGAATATCAGAAAATAAAATAGCTGCATCTAGATCAAAACGCTCCAAAGGTTGCAAAGTCACTTCACTTGCTAAGTCAGCATTTTTGCATAAATCCATAAAGCTTCCTGCTTTTGCGCGCGTGGCGCGATATTCAGGAAGATAGCGACCCGCTTGCCGCATAATCCAGACAGGCGTTGTATCAACAGGTTTTTTGAGTAATGCGCGAAGAAAACGATCATTTTTAAGCTCTACCATAGGTGTATACCCCAATTTTTGTCATTAGTATAAATTATGACATTAATAATTCCTTTTAATTCATTGCGGAATTTAATTTTACTGCTTTTTTCTGTTTAGGAACTCCCCTTTAAAAACACAAATGCCGAGACAAAGTCTCGGCATTTTAAGAAAGCTACTTTTTAAATAAAATAAATAATAGGTACATTCCTTTAAGACGATAATTGCGCTTTGATTATAGCACTTATTTTACCCATATCAGCCCTACCTTGTGCTTTGGGTTTAATAAATGACATTACCTTTCCCATATCACGCATAGAACTTGCACCCGTTTCGGTCATTGCCTCTGCAACTAGCGCTTGCAACTCATCATTAGATAACGGCTCAGGAAGATAGACTTGAATCACTTCTAGCTCCGCTTCTTCTTGCTCTACAAGATCGTTACGATCTGCTTTTTTGAACTGTGAAATTGATTCTCTGCGTTGTTTACACATTTTATCCAAAATCAGCAAAATAGCAGTATCATCTAATTCTTTTCGTGTATCAACTTCTTGTTGTTTGATAGCCGCTAGCATAGTACGTATCGTCAATAAGCGTAATTTTTCTTTACTACGCATTGCGGACTTCATATCTTCAAGAATACGTTGTTTTAGATCCGACATAATTAGGGATTTACCTATTAATACATACGCACGCGACGATTAATTTCACGCTTTAAATTTTTAAGATTACGCTTAACAGCCGCTGCTTTCTCTCTTTTACGTACAGATGTTGGCTTTTCATAAAATTCACGACTACGAACTTCTGCAACAATACCCGCTTTTTCACAGGTACGTTTAAAACGACGTAATGCAATTTCAAAAGGCTCGTTGTCTCTAACTTTCACACTTGGCATATCTTTATAATCTCAATAATAATTTTTAAGTAAACCGTGCATTATACCTTTCTAAAATAGAAAATAAAAGGCATTAGTTTTTGCTAAATAGTAAATTAGAGTGCAATTAATGTTAAGCTATGCATTCAGATAAAATTTCAAACCTGTTTATTGGCTGTTGTATACTTTGATGATGAATTATAAAACTCACATAACAAAAATTATACTGCTTAGTTGTGCGCTACTTCTGAGTGCTTGTTCTAGTTATAAATTGGAGGTACAACAGGGCAATCTTATCACTCAAAAATCAATCTCAAAATTGCAAAAAGGAATGACAAAGCGACAGGTTCAATCCTTATTAGGTACACCATTAATGCAAGATAACTTTAATAGCAACCGTTGGGATTACGTTTTTTATCAAAACAAGCAAGACGAGAATAATAATAAACCTCAAAATATCACTTTAATTTTTCAAAATGATCAACTGCTTAATGTTTCTAACTGATGCCTAAGAAAGAAACATTGTCTCACGTAATTCGCTTATCTGATCCCTTATTTTCGCGGCTGCTTCAAATTCTAGATCTTTGGCGTGTTGTAGCATTGTTTTTTCTAGTTTATTAATTTCTTTAAGCAGATCGGCAGGGTTCATATTGTTGTAGTCTGCTTTTGTGTCGGCAACTTTAATAGTTTTACGTTTATTGCTTTTAACGGAGCTACCATAAGCTCCTTCAAGAATATCGGTGACTTTTTTATTGATGCTGGTAGGGGTTATATTGTGCTTTTTATTATGCATTATTTGCTTGGCACGACGGCGTTCTGTTTCATCGAGTGCTGCTTGCATTGAACGGGTGATTTTATCGGCATACAGAATGGCTTTTCCTTGTGCATTTCTAGCGGCACGTCCAATGGTTTGAATCAATGAGCGTTCTGAACGCAAAAAGCCTTCTTTGTCTGCATCGAGAATAGCAACTAATGAGACTTCGGGCATATCCAACCCCTCTCGCAATAAATTAATCCCAATTAAGGCATCAAATTCTCCTAAACGTAAATCACGGATAATTTCCACCCGCTCAACGGTATCAATATCAGAATGCAAATAGCGGCAGCGAATATCATGTTCCATTAGATAATCGGTGAGATCTTCTGCCATACGTTTAGTCAATGTGGTAATTAAGACGCGCTCGTTTTTTGCAACACGTAAATTAATCTCTGACATCACATCATCAACTTGTGAAGCAATCGGACGAATCTCCACCTCTGGATCAAGCAACCCCGTTGGGCGTACAATTTGTTCTGCAATATTATCGCAATGCTCTGTTTCATAATTTCCCGGTGTTGCAGAAACATGAATCACTTGCGGGATGATTTTCTCAAACTCATCAAAGCGTAGTGGGCGATTATCTAATGCAGAGGGTAAGCGAAAACCGTATTCCACTAAATTCGTTTTGCGTGAAAAATCACCTTTATACATTGCACCAATCTGTGGCACAGTGACATGGGATTCATCAATCACCACCAATGCTCCCGCTGGCAGATAATCAAATAAACAAGGTGGTGGCGCACCAACAGCTCGCCCCGAAAGATAGCGTGAGTAGTTTTCTATCCCAGAGCAATAACCCACTTCCATTATCATTTCAATATCATATTGAGTGCGCTCTTTTAGGCGTTGCGCCTCCACTAAACGATTTTCATCGTGAAGCTGTTCTAAACGCTGTTTTAGCTCTATTTTAATACTCTCCACCGCATCTAACATTACCTGACGTGGAGTAACATAATGTGTTTTAGGATAAACGGTAAGACGCGGAACGCGACGCAAAATTTCACCCGTGAGTGGATCAAAATAGCTAAGTTGTTCAACTTCGCCATCAAATAATTCAATTCGTACCGCTTCTTGATCTGAATCAGCAGGGTGTATATCAATCACTTCACCTCTGACACGGTATGTTCCGCGTGATAAATCAATATCATTACGCTTGTATTGCAATTCGGTTAAGCGACGTAAAATATCACGCTGATCAATTATTTCTCCTCGATCTAAATGTAACATCATTTTTAGATAAGACTTAGGATCACCCAAGCCATAAATAGCCGAAACAGTGGCGATAATAATGGTATTTGGGCTTTCCATTAATGCCTTGGTTGCCGAAAGACGCATTTGTTCTATATGCTCATTAATAGAAGCATCTTTTTCAATATAAACCCCTGACGCAGGCACATAAGCCTCAGGCTGATAATAGTCATAATAAGAAACAAAATATTCCACCGAATTATGCGGAAAAAACGCCTTCATCTCCCCATAAAGCTGTGCAGCGAGTGTTTTATTATGCGCCATAATAATCGTTGGACGTTGCGTCTGTGCGATAATATTGGCAATCGTAAATGTCTTACCTGAGCCTGTTACCCCCAATAATGTTTGATGCATTAAACCATCGTTTAGCCCCTCAACTAAGGATTTAATCGCCGTCGGTTGATCACCTGCTGGCTGAAATTTGGTTTCCAATTGAAAGCGTGTTGTCATGGATTGATTCGCTCTTTTAAAATTTTTATGGAAGTCTATACTTCAATGTTGTTGTCGAATAACCTGCAAAATATTCCAAAGATGAGGCAAATATTCAACCGCAGAGCGTAAGGAGCGCGTTGTTTTCTTGCGCTTATAACGATGATAGAGATGATGATAGAAATTTGAAAAATTCAAGCGTATCTTCTTTTTCTTCATTTTAATCAGCATACGTTTTACATTGCCTACGCCCCAATTATAGGAAACTATGCTAAACAACCATGCATCGGTTTTATTAAATTTAGCCTTGCTATGAAAATAAAAGTAATAGCGTTGCAAATGAATCAAAGCAACCGCAGTGCTTAATTTATGATTTGAACGTAGGGTATTGATTCCTTTTTTCTTTAAATATGCAGGGGTAGTTGGTAATTTTTTAATCTCTTTAACAATCGAGGGGATCAGTTGCCAATAACCGTAATCCTTAGAGGGTCTGCCTGCTTTAGGATGCCATAATGATTCAATATAAGGAATCAATAAAATAAATGCGGGTACTTTTGCAGGAAGTTTGTACTTTTTAACGCTTGGATAAGAACGCTGATAAGCATCAACAAAAACATTTTTTTTATTCTTATCTAGCTTCCAAAAAATACGCTTTTTTACACGCTTTACAACCGTGAAAAAATCTTTTTTCCCTTTACCCCTTAAGGACTTTTTTAGGAAATAAGCAAATACTATATCCAAACGTTCGAGATAATGTGTGCGTGTATTTTTTTGCAGCTTATCGGGAATCAAAAAATCCCAATCAGAGGACTTTGCAAATGATGTATTAAATAAAAAACACAGCATTAGAAAAAAAAATAAACGGTTAAGATTGATTTTTATCATTCACTTATTCACTAAAAAATTATCGTATAGGAAGCTATCTTAAGATGGAATTTAAGCACCATTGAGTGCTTCATTATCCTTTCAGATAAACGAGATTAATAGTTATTTTTGTGTTTTTAATTCATAGACTTGATTAAGACCTATAAATAATAGTGTAATTAGCCATTCAACAAAACAGGATTATCTTTATGAACAAAAATGAAAACAGTACCGATCAGGCGATGACTCCAATACAAGCAACGAATACTGAGGTAAAAAATGACGATGCTATAAAAACGGATATTGCAACGGATTCAGAGGTAAAAACTAAAGAAAAGCCTACAGAAGAAGAAACAAAAGCATCCAAAGTAAAATTAAGTGAAGGAATTGCACATCGTAATCGTAATAAGAAAAAAAGTGCTAATCGAGTGCCTATCTATATCAAGAAAAAACACCTTCAATACGAGGCAGAGTTAGCCCGTTTGCAGATTGAATTAATGAAACTTCAACTCACCGTGAAAGAGAAAGGTCTACGAATTGCAATGCTGTTTGAAGGACGTGATGCCGCAGGAAAAGGCGGCACGATTAAGCGTATTATTTCCCGAATGAATGCGCGTGGTGTGCGTGTGGTTGCATTGGAAAAACCCAATGATCAGGAAAGTACGCAATGGTATTTTCAACGTTATATTCAACATCTCCCTTCTGCTGGAGAAATTGTTATTTTTGACCGCTCTTGGTACAACCGCGCAATGGTTGAACCTGTAATGAATTTCTGCACTGATGAGCAACATAAACGTTTTTTAAAAGCAGTCCCAATGTTTGAGGAGTTATTAGTTAAAGATGGGATTCACTTCTTTAAATTTTATTTTTCTGTCTCCAAAAAAGAACAAAAGCGACGTTTTAAAGCCCGTGAAACCAATCTTTTAAAGCAATATAAATTATCTCCCGTGGATAAATTGGCACAAAAATACTGGAATGAATACAGCATTGCTAAATTCCAAATGATGAATGAAACCAATCGTACCCTCGCACCTTGGACAATTGTGCGCTCAGATATTAAAAAAGAAGCACGAATTAACTGTATTAAACATATTCTCACCGAACTGGATTATGAGGGGAAAATTGATGATGAAAGTTTAGCCCCTGACCCTAAGTTTATTGTTTCTGGTATTGATGAAATTCAGCACATGGAAGAAAATTTAATGACACCTCATAAATTGCATGGTTAGGAACTTGCTTTAAGTTCTGCGTAATGGATTTTTAAACGGTAAAGGCAAGGATGGAAGCGGTGGAAGAAAATCAGTTTTACCTGTTTCCGTTAATTTGGAGGTAATGAGATGCCGAATAGGTGGAAAATTATTGGCAATTCTTAAAGCGGCAGCTCTCACCATTTTAGCGGATCTTGTTTCATTGGTAAATAAGCTGACGATATGATTAGTACCGTGGTAAAGAAATTTAGTCACATACATATGTTTGCGTTCGTATTTTCTCAGTACACTTTGAGAACCAATGTCTTTCCTACGAGAAAGGGCTTGTTCGATTTCACCTGCCAGCGTATGCCCACCTCGAAGTCCTAAATTAAAGCCATGTGCAGTAACAGGGTGCATACCGACGGATGCATCGCCAATAACAGCGTATCGAGTGCCTATAAATTTATCGGCATGGACTGCGATAAGGGGATAAGAATGACGTTTTCCAATAAGGCTTATTTTACCGAGTTGATTACCAAACCATTGTTGCACTTGCTGATTAAAATGCCCATCATCCATTTTTAAAATGGCTTCTGCTTTATGATTGGAAATAGTAATCACGACTGAGGACAAATTGCCTGTCATTGGCAATAAAGCCATTGTCTTTCCGTAGTGAAAACATTCAAAAGCAGTTTGTTGATGCGATAATTCATGTTCCATTCGACACACAATCGCTGTTCTTGAGAAATCCTGCATAGTAGAGCTAATGCCCATTTTACGCCGTGTTTCTGAAAAGCGGCTATCTGATGAGACAATTAAAGAGGCGGTCAGTGTTTGCCCTGTTTCTAAGGTGATACTGCCAAAGGTGTCGTTGGTATCTAGGTCTGTCACAGAGGTTTCTGTGATTAAATCAATATTTTTATAAGTAGCAACCTCATCATAGAACGCTTTGCGAATCAAATGATTAGGAATGAGGTAACCCAATGCTTCTAGCGATTCTGAAGGCCTTGTAAAATCAAGAGAATAGCTAGAGGTTCCATTAAGCACTTTCGCTGTTTTAATCGGGGAAATGGATTCTGCATCCACTCTATACCAAGCCCCTAATTGTTTCATTAGTTTGACCGACAAATGCGTTAATGCAATTTCACGACCATCCTCTGGTGGATTTTCTAAAATTGCTAAGGGAGATTTTTCCACTAGCAATATGCGTAGTTTTGTATCGGCTAGAGAACGAGCAAAACTTAATCCAGCCGGACCCGCTCCAATAATAATGACATCGTAATCCATGCTAATCTCCCTCTAATAAATATAAAAATTCACAGAATAATAACACGATGTATTTATTATAGGACATTTCTATACTATTCTGCTGACTCTTTTACAGTATTGACCGATAGCATAGATTGTTATTTTTGTGCTTACTTTTCCTTGATTTGAGTCTGGGGTATAAGGAAATCTCAACAAAAAAATTTAAGGATTAGCAAGATAATGGCAGATATATTACTAGTGGATAATGGCTCTCTTTGTGCCACTGCAACACAGCAATTAAGAAAATTAGCGCAAAGCTTGAGTGTTAAATCAGGGAAAAAAATCCATCCTGTTTCATTGCGACATGCTGATCAAATTCCTACTGAGCAATTAGGTGGTGAGAAGGCACAGATATTACCAACCTATATGCAAGAGGCTTTATCTCAAGGTCAACGAGATTTTATTCTATTACCCTTGTTTTTTGGAGAAAGTAAGGCGATAGAATCTTTGATTAAAGATTATCTACTATCATTGCAATTATCGTTTTGTGATCTTTCATTTCAGATAGCAGATGTTGTATGTCCTCTGCCTAAAGGAGAGCCTTTGTTGGTTGATATTTTATATGATCATATTATGCAAACGGCTAATAAGGGCTTTCCCCTAAAAAATATTATCTTAGTTGATCATGGTTCTCCATCGCCTAAGGTGAGTGCAGTGCGTCAGCATTTGGCGCAATCGTTACAAAAGAGATTCCCTATTGAAAATAAAATAGAACAGGCAGTGATGGAGCGTAGGGAGGGGGAAAAATACCTTTTTAATGGTGAATTACTAAAAGATACCTTAATAAAAAAAGCTCAAGCAGGTGAAAAAACGGCGATTGTCACCTTATTATTTTTTCTTGCAGGGCGACATGCAGGAATAGGGGGAGACATTGAAAAGATATGTACTGCTGTTATGGGGCATTACCCCTCTTTTAAAATTGCAATTTGCCCCTTAATTTCAGCACATCAAGCGTTGATAGCCATTTTGTATCAACGCTTACAGAAGGCATTACTTACTTAGAATTTTTTTTAATAAAAGTCTCTAAAGAGGCGGTTGGAACCATACCTGGTTGAGCCGCGACTAGCTTTCCCTTAGGATCAAACAGCATAAAGGTGGGTGTCCCTATTAATGGCTCACCTGCTAGTTTTTCCATCCATGCACTGGCTTCAATTGGATTTGATACAATATTTTTAAATTTTACATCAAACTTTTTAATAAAGGATTTTGCATCTTTAATACCTTTTTGTCCATCTAATGCAATTCCTAAAATACGTGCATTTTTTAATTTACCATCAAATTTAACCATTGCTGGCATATGTTGACGACAGGCACTACAATCCGATGCCCATAGCTCGACAATTGACCATTTTCCACCCCCTAATTGTTTTTCTATTTCTACTTTTTTACCTTTCAAATCTGTAAATGCAGCCGCTGATGTGCTGAGAAAAACAGATATAATGGCTATTGCAAGACAATTTCTCAAAAATTGTGAGCTAAAAAAGGTGTTAGCGGTAAGTTCTTTCACTGAAAGTATCCTCTTAATTAATTTTTTATAGTACCATTTTGAAAATGGAGCAAAATTCATAAAAAATGCTCTGCAATATATACGTCAAAAACTTATCCGTGGATACAAAATAATTGCTAGGAATCAACTTATGAATACCAATAAAAATAGTGCTCGCAACACCTTATTGCAAATTGTTTTTTTCTTAATTGCTATTGCTAGCTTACTGTTTTTCTTTAAAGATACCATTGCCGCGCTGTATACCTCTGGTGATATTAATCTAAGCGCTATTTTTCTCAATGGTTTTATTGTGATTTTGTTTTTACTCGGTATGCTACGCATGGTGATCATTTTATTACGTTATGTTAATGAACATCAAACCCTGTACCGCTTAGTGAGTTATTTGCAACAAAACGTGCAAGACCCTATTGTACGTCTGTCCCCTGATGCCTTATCGGTGAGACGCTATCAATATATTCATTGGATCAATCAACAAGGTTCAGCGGTTAATCAAGCCGCACTTGCTTCAACGCTTAATGCGCATGAAAGCTCTCGCTTAACCCTGATCCGTTTTGTACATAGCACCCTTATTTTAGCGGGAGTCTTTGGGACAGTGGTGTCACTTTCTCTTGCGCTTATTGGTGCATCCTCACTTTTAGGCTCTCCTGAAAGTACCCAAGAAATGGGAATGGTGATTGCAGGTATGTCTTCTGCTTTAAGTACCACCATGACTGCGATTGTTTGTTTTATTATTTACGCTTACTTTTATCTACGCCTTAATGATGCACGAGTACAATTATTAAGTGGTATTGAAGATGCAACCACCCTTTATATGCTCCCTAAAATAAACCATTCAGAAGAATCTTTAATCCATCATGTGAACGATTTGACCATTGCTTTAAGTAAGTCTGCACAACATATCCTCGAAGTTGAAAATAAATTTATATCCGTCGCTGATCAATTGCAACAAGCTGTTAATGATTTACAAAAAGGCGTGAATCAAACAGGAATGAATGAAGTTATTGAATTGATTCGAGAGGGTTTCCGCTTGCCTGCAAAAAAAACAACACCTTTAACCCCTCCTCCAACCGTACAAGCTAATAAGGAAATAGAACAAAAAGGTTTTAGAGGTTTTAAATCATGAGTTTAGGCTTCCCTAATGCAAATAATGGCTTTGAACATCATGATCTTAATGAGGAAAGCTTTTGGCCATCGTTTACCGATATTATGATGGTGATTGTGATGGTGTTTTTACTGGTTGCTGTTTCCGTTATTTTAAATAATTATCAACTGGTTGAAAACTTAAAGAAAAGTATACAGGCACAACAGTTAGCCTCATCAATTGCCGAAGATACACAGCTAAAAAATAGCACCTTAGAAGAACAATTACTGCAATTAAAACAACAATTGGCATTGGCTAATAAGCAAATAAACGATTCAAAAAAAATAAATAAGACAACACAAGCAGAGTTACTTAAAAGCCAGCAAATTATTGAAGAACTCAATGCAATCTCAAAGCAACAAACACAGCAATTAGATGAAAAAACCACCTATTTTGCAACCTTAGAAAAAGAATCGAAACAAAAAATCAAACAAAAAAATGAAGAAATTGTCACCTTACAACAGCAACAAGAACAACATCAAAATAAAGTGGAGGATTTAGAAGCACAAATAGAAGTGTTGCGAAATTCTTTAACGGAAAATTCATCCGAATATCGGACATTACAACAAACCCTAAGCGATAAATCCTCCAAAATTGAACAATTACAAAGATCCTTAAAAAAACAACGTGAAAATAGTGAAACGCAATTACTAAGCTTACAAGGTGAATTAGACTCTTTGGATAAAAAATATCAAAAATTATTACGCCCCGCACGCTCGGCAAAAGATAAATTCGTGGTTGCTATTATCTATACAAAACACAAAGGACACCCTGTTTATCGCCTACGCACTCACCCTAAAGGTGAATATAAAAATGTCTCTCGACGACAATTAGAACGAAAAATGGCAAAGCTAAAAAAGCAACACAAGAATAATTTATACGTGAAAGTCGTTATCCCTAAAAACAGCGGTTTATCTTATAATGAAGCATTAAAATTCACCAGCTTTATGCAAAAATCTTATGATTATTATTTTCAGCCAGAAGAGACTGAAGAAAGCGAAAAGAAACCCGAAAAAAGTAAGGAATAATTAATGTCACTGCTGCTAGCTCAAAAAAAGAAAATAATAATCAATATTGTTTTTATGATTAGTTTAATGTTCACAACATTGCTTGATGCTAAAACACCTTTACCTTCTTATGCCGCTCAATATAGCGTTTTTAGCGGTGATGGATCGCAGCTCATTTATGTTAATGCGATGGGAACGGAAATTATAAAAATACAGGTTAAAACTGAAAAAATCATAAAACGCATCCCTTTTAAATTGAAAACAGGTTCTACTTTATTAGCGCCCACACCTGATGGTTTTAAATTACTTGCTGTTCATAGCAAGGGTATTGATGTTATTCATAATGGAACAGGAAAAGTGCTCAGAACATTACCGCATCCATCAGGTCAATACGATTGGCGAGGTGGCGTTATCCAGCAAAATTCTAACGGTAGCTTATTAGCCATTCCATCGATGAGAAACAACAGCTCCCCTAAAATTTACCTGATTCATACAGGATCAGGGAAAATTATTCGCCAAATTAAACTATTACAACGCGGAAAAATTGGCAGTATTGGCTTTAGTCCCAATAAACGCTTATTAGCGTATACGCAGTACGGTCATAAAAAATTAACACTCTATTTATACGATATTAGCCAACAAAAACAACATATGCGTATGGAGATAATCACAACAGGCGATTCTTATCAGGAAATGATTCACTTCAGTCGCAATAACCAGCAATTAGTGCTTTCAGGCATTAATCAAAAGACAGTTAAACTGATCGATATTAAACAGAAAACAATCAAACAACTGCCTTATCCTTATAGCAGTTTTACTGATTTTAGTGCAGACAATAAAAGCTTATTGATTATTCAACCGCATAAAAACACACTCACACTTAGAAATATTGCCACAGGCAAACAACAGATCAATAGATTATCTGCTAATAAAACAGATTATTTTGCTACGGTTATCCAAGCTCGCAATAAAACACTGCTCGCATTACCGAAAAGAAATGCCAAACCTAAAGAAACAGCATCCTTTTTATGGATTGATGCACGCACAGGAAAAGCATTTCATTAAGACCAATAAAAGAAAACAAATACAGCAATGTGTTTATTTTCTTGAAATAGCCTAATGTATAATTTTCAGTTTTGGCGCATAATCAGGGCTGGTTGAAAACTCATAACTCATGCCGTAAGCATCCCATGAGTTATTATTAACATGGGCAATCGCAATTGCATTGCCTTCAGAGAATCCAGACCTCGCAATAATTTCTTGTACTATATTAGTCACATCAATACTAACAGAGGTTGTTTGTTCGCTTTCAGTACCCTCAATATTATTATCAATCCAGTTATCTTTTATAACACTTGATTTCGTAATGGGACGTAAAGAAGGTTTGTCCTCAGAAGAAAAAACAGGCGTATTATCTTCACTTATCCCATAGAACTTTGTTGAGATACCCTTAGTATTATTAGCGGCATCCTGTTTTAAATACAGTGTCAATATTGCAGATTGAATGGTTTCGCCTTGCTTAATATCCTTTGTAACCCAGCGATAAAAAGAAGACATACTGACACCACTTTGCCAAAAATAATGTCCAAATAAAGCACCATCAACGCTAGAAAGGTAAAAGCTACCATCCGAGCCTTCGACCACATCATTATCATCAGCACTGACTTGGAGATTAAGCTCCTTTTTTGCCTCTGACGAGTCCTCCTCATTCAAGTCTTCATTTGCACTTATTGGAAGTGAAAATAGCGCTACTACATAGACTAAAAATGCTATTTTAAGAAATAATTGACTGTATTTTCCCCTATTGTTTCTCATTTTCCTATCCTTACAAAAAGTCATTAAGATCTAAAATTCATGCAACAACAGCGACATGAGTCTCAAATTATTGACAATAAATTAGCCCTATAGTTTTTTACCTATAAAAAATACTTTTATTTATAATAATAAAATTTATAGCTGAATGCAATTCAAGCAATAATAAATGGCTAATTTTATCCCTTTGTTTTTTTATAATAGCCAGTAAGGAATAAAGGATTTAGGAAGTCACTTAAGTTAAGGCAAGTCTTTTTTTATCAAAAAAAACCGTTATGAAAAGAAAATTATTTTTGGTGCAATGCTTTAATCATCGCTATATTAACATAGCGATAGCCACCTGCATCGCCATCTAAGACCTTAAAGTCCTCCTTGGCAGTTCCCATTTGATCAAGAACAATTGCAGCCCCTGTAAAATCATCATCTTTAGTATAACCATTGACCGTGATCAAGGTTTTAAGATTAGCTGCCAGCGAAGATTTTAAGCCATTGAATGAATCTTCAAATGCCATACAAACATCAGGGGAAAGCCCCATT
>Ga0256832_1000754_pt1 | contig 21319 bp, 17 predicted proteins | sample 134614metaG_FD_190534 | JGI IMG/M metagenome (GOLD analysis project Ga0256832, IMG submission 190534) | Hydrothermal vent microbial communities from Lau Basin, Pacific Ocean - 134-614 | ecosystem: Environmental > Aquatic > Marine > Hydrothermal vents | place: Pacific Ocean: Lau Basin | collected... | reverse complement strand
AATTTCAATGCTTTCCCATCTTTCGTAGGCAGAAGAATCGGTAATATATCATCTTCACGTTCCGTAAAAAGCCCCAACATTCCGTCTATGCAATTCGTCTGTTTTAATAGTGCATCACTGACTAAAAGAATAACAGGACCACTAAACTTCGACAAATGATCGGCCAGGCAGCCCGAGTCTTTTGCATCTTTTGAACATTGAATGTGCTCAAAAGACCATCGGCTATCGTCCAGTGCCTTAGTTATCTCTTTTGCTATCAAACCATCGGAGGCGGAATACGCCAAAGCTATCTTCATCGTTTTTATTTATTTTTGTAACAGTGAGTCAATGGTATTCGTAAAATCCTGTACAAATGTTTCATATTCGCTAGTAGCCGGACCGGAAAAACCGGTATGAATTTTGACGACGGCATCATTCTTGTCAACGATAATCATTGTCGGGAATGACATGATATGGTTGAGCATAGGTAATTTCTTTTCGGCATCATTTTTGTCAATACTACCAAGAAGGACATCGTATTGCACGCTCAACTTTTCCTTAAATTTTTTCAAAACTTCAAAAGCCTTTTCCTTGCTTTTTTGTCGTTCAAAAGCCAGACCGACAACCGCTATTTCATCGGAAGGATGCTCCAATAGATATTTGTTCAGAAATAGTGTTTCATCCCTGCAATTAGGGCACCATGTACCCATTATTTGGAATACTTTTATCTTGTTTTTAAACCGATCATCATCTGCCGTCACGACATTGCCGTCCAAGTCTTCAAAGGCAAACTCAATGCGGTCATAGCCTTCTTTCAAGAAAGTGAGTTGGTCGGGGTTACTCAAACGAGCATTTTCATCTTTATATGCCGTCCACAGGGTCTTATAGTGCTTTCCTGAACGGAATAAACCAGAAATCTTGCCATCCTCAGCCTTTTTCCCTTCAAAGAGAAAGGCATGCGAACCATCAAAACAAGAGAGATACATTTTATCGTTGACAACTTCGCCTTCGAGGAAGCGAAAATCACCGGTTTCGGTCATAAACGTACCCGTAATTTTTTTCCCTGTTTGAGTAAACTCTCCAATCGCCGGATAAGGCTCTTCCGTATCAACGCCAAAAGTGACTGCCCATTTGCCTGAAAAATCCTCTTTTGGCTCCTTAATTTGGGTGGAAAATCTATAATTCCTCCCAAATTTTGCGATGAAAGGAATTCTGTAATTTCCCTTGGAAGGTACGACGTAATAACCTTCTATCATATCCTCAGCAAAAACGCCCTCAAGGTAGGTCTCATATACAGGAAAGTTAATGACAATAGTATCCTTACCAATGCTATTTTTCCACCCCATTTGGATATCATTGACGACAATCCGCTCAGCTCCGTTTTTCAGCACAATATGAAAGGTAGTATCGTTGTCATAGATTACTTCAAAATTAAAGGGCAACTCTTCTTCTTCAATATCAGATAATCGCAATGCCCGGACGGTCTCTTTTGTTACCTCCTCTACGCGAACTTTCGGAGGTCCAAGTTTCAAAACGCCTCTCCATTCTCCGGGAGGTAATTTGGTGAATGGATGGATTGGTTCAACGCAACTCGAAAGTAATGCCGAAACAAAAAGGATAATAACCAATATAGCTCTATTCATTATGCTATGATATTTTGCTCGAAAAGTGGTGCTTTATTTTTTAACGTGGTAATCATCGTCCCATTCCACCGGATGCGGCTCTCCAAGTTTGCCTACGCTTTTGGCAACGATCATGGAGACGGTCGCATCTCCCGTCACATTAATCACGGTACGGCACATGTCCAAGGGGCGGTCAACGGCGAATATTAATGCCAATCCTACGGCTAATTTGTCAGGCGGAAAGCCAATCGCTTCTAATACGATTACCAGCATGACCATCCCTGCTCCCGGCACAGCAGCGGAGCCAATGGATGCCAACAGTGCGGTTAAGACAATTGTTAGCTGGTCACCAAAGGTCAGATGAAATCCAAGTGCCTGAGAAATGAAGACCGCAGCAACTCCCTGATAAAGGCTTGTACCGTCCATGTTAATCGTCGCGCCTACGGGCAAGACAAAACTGGCAACTTCCGTGTCAACCCCGAGGTGCTCCTCGACTCTTTCCATGGTGACGGGTAATGTCGCAGCACTAGAACTAGTCGAGAACGCCAGTAATTGTGCAGGACTTAGATTTTTTAAAAACCACCCCGGAGATTTTCCCACTATAAACTTTACCATCAAACTATAGATGACAATCATGATTGCCAATCCCAGTACGACAACACCTGCGTATTTGGTTAAAGCAAAGAGCAAATCTGCGTCACCCGAAGAAACGATTACGTTGGCCAAAAGGGCAAAAACGGCATAGGGAGCAGTCAGCATAATCAGGTCTACCATTTTGAGGATAACCTCATTGAGTCCGTCAAAAAAATGCTTTAATGTTCGGACTTTTTCCTCTTTTATCAATAACATACTGATACCGAAAAGGATGGCAAAAAAGATTACCTGCAACATCTTTTTGTTGTTACCCATTGCACTCATGGCGTTGTCGGGTACCATGTCAACAAGGAACTGCAGGGGACCTGAACTTTTTTGTTTTTTCGCCTCTTGCAATTTTGCTACAACTGCCTTATCACTGGAATACGTGTCCGTCAACCTCGTGATGGTCTCCTCCGATATACCTTTGCCCGGTTGAAGCAGGTTAACAGCGATCAATCCCACCGTAATGGCCAATACGGTAGTCAGAATGTAAATAATAATCGTTCTCCCTCCTATTTTGGAAAATTTGGAAATGTCCTTAAGATCGGAAACCCCCTTTATCAAAGAAGCAATAATTAAAGGCACTGCAATCAACTTCAGCAATTTTATAAAAATACTTCCAAAGGACTTAATCCAGTCGTTAACAAAAGCTTTTCCGCCGGGAGTAAACGTCATGGCAATACCGAAAATAACACCCAATAACATCCCTATCAGAATCTTCCAGTGTAAGGCTAATTTTTTCATGAATAAATAATTTGTAAATATCTAAATTTCAAAATCAGGCTTGAAAATAGAAACAATTTATAAATTATTAGAATTTCCGGCAGTTTTGTGCAATAGTATTCTTAAATATTAGCACTAAAGGTGAAAAGGACACCACTGCGGTAGCAGGAAATCTTTAAAAAAAACCAAAATTATTTCATTAGTAAAAAAATGTGCGGTTACTTTGCGCTAAGAAAAAGTAAAACAGGTATTATGGGATGGTTCAAACGGCTTAAGGACGGAATTCAGACAGCAACTCGCAATAAGATGGAAGCGCCCGAAGGTTTGTGGTACAAATGCAAAAGGTGCAAAGAGACGACTACCATGAAGGAATTACGAGATAACTATTTCAAGTGTCCTTCCTGTAATTATCACGTTCGTATTGGTTCGCGGGACTACTTCCATCTTATTTTTGATGGACAATACAAATTGATGTTCGATGAATTGCGTTCTGTTGATGCCTTGAATTTTGTCGATCTAAAACCATATCCCGAGCGCTTAGAGGCTGCTGTCAAAAAAACAGGGCTAACCGACGCAATAAGTGTTGCGGTGGGAAAGGTAGCCAGAAAACCACTTGTCATTGCTGCTATGGACTTTAGCTTTATCGGTGGCTCAATGGGGTCCGTAGTTGGTGAACGCATCGCCAAAGCTATTGATTATTGCATCGAAAAGCGAATCCCCCTGATGATTATCTCCAAATCAGGTGGAGCCAGAATGATGGAGTCTGCTTATTCACTAATGCAAATGGCAAAAACTTCTGCCAAGCTCACGCAACTCGCCAAAGCAGGCATCCCTTATTTCTCTTTTTTGACCGATCCGACTACCGGAGGTGTTTCTGCCTCCTTTGCCATGTTAGGTGATATTAACTTTGCAGAACCCGAGGCGCTTATCGGCTTTGCCGGCCCAAGAGTTATCAAAGAAACTATTAAAAAGGACCTTCCCGAGGGATTCCAACGCTCGGAATTTGTATTGGAGCACGGTTTTCTTGATTTTATTATAGACAGAAAGGATTTAAAGGAAAGAGTAGGAGATTTGCTCGCCATGTTTCAGAGCACAACCAAAAAGGAGAAAGCACAATCTTCATAACCGCGTATTCTCCTCCCATCTCTCAGCCATTGCACACAAAGGGGCTTAAAGAATCTCGCATTCGCTACCCATCCTCATCAATGTACCTTAAACTTATAAGTCACCGTTCCACACTGCTTGTCTACAGAGGATTTTTTAAATTTAAATAACTTGGCATTTCGGACTGCAGCGGAATGTAACTGTGCGTCCTGAATAGTCGTTCCGCTTTGAGTAACGGAGGCAGAAATTACATTTCCTGCGCTATTGACACAAATTCGGACGACAACGGTCCCTGCTTTATTAGACTTTTCATTGAGTTTAGGTACCGTTCCGGTGCGCCCCCGGTTTCCCAGTCCTCCTCCTACTCTACCGTGACCGGCGCCGAGTTTGTCTAATCCATCAGGACTTCCATCTTTACTACCACTTGTACCGGGCTTTCCGTCATTTCCACCGCCTCGTCCATTCTTGCTGTTTTTGATACCGAAGTCCATGCTATTGGCCGCATCCTGCTCTGCTTTACGCCTCGCTGCCTCAGCATCAGCTTTTCTTTTGGCCTCAGCTGCTGCTGCGTCGGCACGTCTTTTTTCTTCGCGTGCGGCTTTTTCTTTGGCCTTTTTTATGGCGAGCTCCTTGGAGTTGTCATTGGTAACCACATCCTTCTTTTTGGGCTTTGTGGGCTCCTTTTTAGGTTTTGTCTTTTCTTTCTTAGGCTGCTCCTTGGGTGTTTCCTCAACAACATCCTCTGCAACAGGAGGAGCAGTGTCTTCTGCTTTTGAGGAATTATCCGGTCCTTGTCCAAAATCGCCTCCAAGTCGTACCAGCACACCTTCTCGCTCCGGCGGAGGAGTGACGTAAGACATGATTGGAAGTACCAAAATAGCGAGCATGATGAGAAAAGCAATTCCGCTTTTTATCTTAGCTTTTTGTCTATCCTGTATCTCAACAGGTGTTAATGGCTCTTTCATGATTTGGTGGATTTAATTATTCAAAAATCGTAACTATTGAGTCTACTCCGAAAAGAACTATTTGCGTCAAAATCAAGGCATAATATTTTTAACGCCGAGTTTGGCGATGAAGAGACTTTTCGGAGTAGGCTCAACTATTCATTTTCTCCGGCTAAAATAGCATTGATATTATAACGCAAAGCGATATCCATGACAGCAACGACACTTTCTATTTTAGCATTCCTGTCAGGTGAGAGAATCATGTCCTTTCCCTGTATCCGTGCCATGCGCTTCTCCAGAGCATCTGCTGAAGAGTACTTTTTCGAATTAAAGTAATAATTACCTTTCGCCGTCACCCGCACCTCAGGAGTATTTGAGGGTGCGGTAGCACTTGCAGAATGCTTAGTTCCCGGCAATTTCATATTGATTGCATTAGGAGAAATAACCGAGGATGTCAGCATAAAAAATATCAGCAAGAGAAAAATAATATCCGTCAACGACGACATATTAAACTCTGCTGTAACTTTTGAATTTTTCTTTAAGCCCATAATTATTGTTTTGGCTGTGTTGCAATTAAAGCATCAGCTTTATACTTGGCCGCAATCTTCATTACCTTCATAACATTGCTAAATTTGGTACCCGTTTCAGCAACGATGGTCACCAAAACCTCTTTGGGATTTTTTTCTCTCGCTGCCAGAATTCTGTCTTTAAGAGGAATTTCCAATTGGCTAAAGGTAGTCTCCTGTCTATCCACCTCGACCGTCCCGTCTTTTTCGATAGAAACAAAAACGGAAACCGGAGCAACCGTTTTAATGTCAGACTTTGGCAAGTCAAAGGGTTTGACGTTGGCTGAATTAGCCGTCAACATAAAAAATATCAGCAACAAGAAGATAATATCCGTCAAAGACGACATGCTAAATTCGGCATTGACCTTTGCTCTTTTCTTTAAAGCCATAGTGTTTGATTAAGCAGTAGGTTCTTGTAATAAATCCATGAATTCGACGGTATTTCGCTCCATTTGATAGACTACCTTATCAACTTTCGCCACTAAAATATTATATCCGACAAATGCCAAAATACCAACCAGCAATCCAAATGCTGTTGTTAACAGCGCCTGATAAATACCACCAGCCAACTTGTCCGGGGTAATACCACCCTCTGCATGAGACATATTATAGAATGCAGCAATCATACCCGTTACCGTACCGAAGAAGCCAATCATTGGTGCAGCACCGGCGATATTGGCCAAACCTGATAGATTTTTCTCCAATTTAAAAATCTCAAGATTACCGACATTCTCAATGGCTGCATCAATATCACGCAATGGCTTCCCTATCCGCTGCAGCCCCTTTTCAACCATTCTCGCCACAGGTGAGTCTGTCGTTTGGCATAGGGCTTTCGCTCCTTGTATATTGCCGGATTGAACATTAGCCCTAATATTATTCATAAAACTCTGATCAACTTGCCCGGCGCGTGTAATAGTAGCGTAACGCTCGAAGAAAATATAAAATCCTATAACCGCCAGTACTAACAAAATAGCTACAATAGCAATCCCTAGCGGACCACTACTGATGATGGTACTTAATAAGCCTTCAGACACTTTTTCCGGTTGCGCCTCATCCAATTTTACACTCTGAAAAAGAAAAAGAAAATTTTGAAACATGAAAATTGTTTTAAGTTTTGTTAATTTGTAAACAATATTATTCTACAACGAATTCAATATTATATTAATTGTAACTACTTACAAGTATACCATTTTTGTCTAAAAAAGGACACCTGTGAGTAATTATCTTTTTTGATTTAAGAACAAGGAACGTGAAGAATATCCCCATTTGCTATCGCAACCCATCCACTCGGCATTTCTAATCTTCTGATTTAAGCCATGAGGTGGTAAGCATCACAATACTTCATTAAGCGCCCAAATGTAAAACTAATTTGCAAAAAAATGCAGCTAATTTGTTAATAATAATACTTTTGGTTGGGTAAAAATTACAATTTGTTTAAAAATTAAGCCTTTTTTAAGGTTTCACAACAAAAAAAAGTAAATTTGCATCAAAATCAATACTTATGACCCAAATCATTAAGCAGGCTAAAAATTATCTTTCCAAAGGTGACTATGAAAAAACCTTTGAAACCTTGATGTCCCTATTTCAATCGGAAGGGAAATACGAAAATTTGGAATCACTGCTCGTACAACTTCAGACGCAATACGCCAAGGTTAAAGAAGATGAGGGACTTGGTGTTATTTCTATTGACGACGCGCGGATAGGATACAATCGCATCACAAAAGGGTTACTTCAACTGATGGAGAAGGCAGAGAAAGACGATTTGAGTGCGAATATGGATTCCACGGATGCTGCTACTTCCAAGTCGTATAGTTTTTGGCCAATAATTACAATTTTAGTCCTCGGCTTCGTTGGAATGTTGGTCTATAATAAAGTATTACATCGGAGGACACCGCCGACTAAAACTGATGAAATATGCCCAAAATACGCTGGCAGTTCTGCCTTCAATGTTTTAGTGTTGCCGTTTTTAAGTTACGGAGAGCAAAAGGCTAAAATACATAGAGCCATTCAAAACCGATTGACTCGTTTTTCGGAACAAAATCATTTGGGTGTCGATGTGGAACTTTCGGGGATTAAGCCTGAGGATGAAAAGAAATACCCAAAGGGGAATAACGATGCCACCAGACTTGCGAAGCACTGCAACGCCGAATTAATCATTTGGGGAACTTATGAAAATGAGCCCGGGAATAAGGACAAACTCGTTATGACAAATTTTCAATTTGTCGATGTCCCGAAATCACAAGACTACCCCGCTGATCTGGCTGACGGAGGGAACCAAATAGATACCATTGCCTCCATCTCCAGCATTGCTACTAATGGGACTATCACCGGAAAAATTGAGGGCTATATAGAAAGAATTCTACTCGGTGTTATTGCCAACCGAATGGGGAAACCCGATATTGCTGTCAAAGCACTGGAAGGAGTACAACCCAATGCGGAAGATATAGCACTCGTCGGTACAGTAATGGCTGACAGCTACCTGAAAACAGGAAAAACTGATAAGGCCATTGCGGCATACAGCAAAGTCTTAAAAGTGAAGCCGCACGATCTAATAGCACTTAATAACCGAGCTTATCTATACCGGGAAAAGAAGAATTATAAGGCGGCACTGAAAGACGTGCAAACCAAAGTCCGCGTTAATCCAAAGGATGAAAACGCCCGCTTAATGCTTCCCTATCTCTTGATGCAAACGGGTGAATTAGACAAAGCTGAGGCTGAAATCAAAAAAATAGAAAGAACAAAAATTGAACCCAAAAAGGTGGAGAAGTTGAAAGAGTATTACCAGCTAAAAAAACAAAATCCTAACTATAAGCTGGTTATCCCCAACATTTCGACTGCAAAGATTAAAAAAACAAATAAGTAGTGGAAAATCCCTTGGTTTTCGGAATAGTTTTAGTCATTTTCGGGTTGCTACTCGGGGGGCTAATTGCCTGGCTGATATTGAAACTCAATATGCAGGGACAATACCTTGCCTTAAAAAAAGTGGAAGAAAATTATGTGCTGAAGAAAATTCACGAAGCACTACAGGCACAGGCGGATATCCTAAAAGATGATTTATTTGAGAAAACGGAGGAAGTCCAAAGCCTCTCTGCGAGATGCGCCGCCCAGGATGAGCAAATCCGGCACCTAAAAAGCCAATTCGACGCTCAAAAGGTACAACTAGAGGAATTGCAAAGACAGGCTAGAGTAGAATTTGAGAATATATCCAACCGGCTGCTTCACGAAAATTCAAAAACATTTACCGAGCAGAACAGCAAGCAATTGAACGATATTTTAACCCCCTTACGGGAAAAAATCAGGGATTTTGAAGAAAACATCGAAAAGCGATACATTAATGAATTAAAAGAGCGCACATCACTCAAAAAGGAAATCGAAGACCTAAAAACCCTGAACGTTCAGCTAAGTGAAAATGCCAACAACCTCGCCTCGGCTCTCAAAGGTGACAACAAAACACAGGGTGACTGGGGCGAAATTCAATTGGAAGTATTACTCGAACGATCCGGATTGCAAAAGGGCACCCACTTCGAGGCTCAGTCTTCTTTTTCGGATCAAGATGGGAAGGCAAAGCGCCCGGATTTTGTCATCAATTTACCGGAAGGTAAACACTTAATCATTGACTCTAAAGTGTCCCTCAAATCCTACCTCGCTTACAATAAGGAAACGGATTCCAAACTCCAATCCGCTCACCTAAAACACCACATTGATAGCCTTAAACGCCATATTGCAGATTTGAAAAGTAAAAATTATGCACAATTATATCAGATAAACACCCCGGACTATGTCCTGATGTTCGTACCCTTAGAATCTGCTTTGGGATTAGCTTTGCAGAGTGACCAAAATATATTCCTCAAAGCGCTTGACGATAATATCATTATTGTCACTACCTCTACTTTATTGGCGACCATGCGGACTGTCTCATACATTTGGAGGCAGGAGAATCAAAAACATCACGTATTGGAAATTGCCCGCCAAAGTGGGTTATTATACGATAAATTTTGTTTATTTGTGGACGATTTGCAGGCAATTGGGCAACGATTGGGGCAGGCTAATGCCGCTTATGATAACGCGATGAACAAGCTAACCGATTCAAAAAAATTCGGAGACACGCTCATTGGCAGAGCCGAAAAAATCAAATCGCTCGGAGCCAAAGCTAACAAACAATTGCCGAAGGCATTAATTCATAAAGCGATTGAAAGTAACCAAAATTTGAATTCAGGAGATGAAGAAAGTTAAAGACAAATTAAAAATGATGGACAAGAAAAAAGTATTGTCCATGCTAATTGATGCCATTGATGACAACAATAATTTTATCCTTCAATTAGGGCGATGGAATAGCAATGAGACAGCCATGAGGAGTGGTATCCTTTCGAATGAACGATACGCTATTGCAAAGGCGCAGATCAGCAATGCCGTTAACTTTTATATTGATGAATTACCCGATCAGGTACTACAACAATTGGAGTCATTAATTGAAGATACTCCACCTGGAGTCTCACCCCCCCCCTCTCCCCAACAGGAAGATAAGACCGTTTTGTTCTTTGCCGCCAACCCTTCCCAACAAGCGGAATTGAAACTAAAAGACGAATTTGCCGTCATATCCCAGAAGCTTCAAGATACAGATGCTTATGAATTAAAATCGTTCTTTACCGGCAGTACTTCAGAGTTTATTGATGCCATCAATCAATACAAGCCCAGTATTATTCACTTTTCCGGACACGGAGAAAAGGGAAAAGCAAAGACCAAACAGGACGAACTGGCGGAACGCTTAAACGTAAAATTTGAGGATGGAGCCGGATTGATTTTTCACGATAGGGACAAAAGAGGGTACCAAGTATTGGGTACAGATGCAGCAAAGGCCCTTTTCAGAAGGTTAAAGAGAAGCAATCCACAGATTAATATCGTATTGCTAAACGCCTGCTATTCGCGCCCACAGGCAATTGCCATCAGCGAAAACGATATTTATACCATAGGTACTAAAATCAGTATTGGAGATGAAGTGGCGATAGAATTTTCAGATGGATTTTATAAAAAATATGCAGAGACAGGTGATGTCGTTGATGCCGTAAATTATGGGATAACCAAGGCGACGGCGATTGACTTTGCCAGCGAGGAGAATATCTTCCTATTGTATAAGGGCGAGGAAGTTGATTTGTATTAGATAAAGGTGGGGGCGGTTTTTTTTATTTTAATCACCGTGATTTTGGAAATCACGGTGATTAAAATTAAAACCAAGCCGCCACCTTTTTTTTATTTCACGTATAACTCAAATACAACACGTCGATTTTGCAATCTTCCAGCTTTGGTGTCGTTGGTAGCGACCGGTTGAGTCTCACCATAACCCGCGTGCGACATACGGCCGGCGTCTATTCCATGAGCAACCAAATAATCAAAACACGACTTAGCTCTATTCTCCGATAAAGTCTGATTAAAGGCATCATTACCTCTATTATCAGTATGACCTGAAATTCGCAATGAATAATAAGGATAATCCTTCATTACCTGTACGATTTGGTCGAGAATAGGAAGAGACTCACTCAATAGAGTAGCACTTGAGGTCTCAAACTGTACATTCTTGATGGCAAGATCCAAGGTTTCCTGAACTTCCTTTTTGATTTCAGGACATCCCTTATTGCTTTTTATTCCCGCAATATCAGGACAGGCATCTTCTCTATCAACAACACCATCACCATCTGAATCTTTATCAGGGCATCCGTTATTAGCTTTTGGACCAGCCACGTTCGGACAGCTGTCTTTGCCATTTACAACACCATCCCCGTCGCTATCACAAGTAGGAGCTTTCATCAACGGATCACAAACATCAAGCGGATTGCTCTCGCCGGCATCAATAGTTCCATTGCCATTTTTATTTTCTTCCCCATCCTTCAGTCCATCTCCGTCCGTATCCGGGTTGTTCGGATCAGTGCCAAGCAAAGCCTCTTTGGCATCTGCGATACCATCATCATCAGAATCAGGGCATCCCATCAGAGTTCCTTTCACATCAGGGCATTCGTCTTTGGAGTCGATTACGCCATCGCCATCTCTGTCCGGACATCCCATTTTATCCATCAATCCGGGGGTATTTGGGCATTTATCTTCAGAGTCCTTCACACCATCACCATCGGAGTCAGGACAACCATGTGCAGAAGCTACTCCAAATACTTCAGGGCAGGCATCTTCCTCATCACTAATGCCATCATCATCCATATCGTTATCGCTGAAGCGATAATCTATCGTCAAACCGAAATTGGAAAACCAGTCTTTGTCGTCCGGGTCACCCAATGCGCTAACACCATCCAATAAATCCGTGAATGGGTTCCTCAAACCGAGTTCGAGCCCAATGCTCATTTTATCGTTCAGGTCATAAGAGACACCGGCACCAAAAGGTACCGCAATAAAGGTTCCTTTTTCAGCATCCTTTTTATCCTGTGCAACATGGTCGTTCAAGGAAGGAGGAGTTTTAGAGTAATCGGGTGAAATGCCGACAAATTCCAAGCCTAAGCCTGCGAATAAATAAGGTGACAACATTTTCTTAAATGCTCCATTTTCATCGTAATGCTTTGCTCCGAGGATATCCCATTTTACAACAGCTGACAACTCATTTGCATTAGAAGAAAAACTAACATTTCTTGTTGGGTAATCCCCTGTTTTTTCCCCACGGACAGCATCATCGCCTTTTAGTCCGGAGCGCAGATAACCAAACCGGATGCCAAATGTTGGCTTCATCTGATATGTTGCCCCCAATCCGAAAGACAATTTTGATTGATCCAAATAAGGTGTCGAGCTGTGAACTAAATCGCCCATATAGGAGCTGCCGCCTAAAAATAAATTTCCACTCCACCTTTGTTGTGACCATCCTGACACAACCATCATTAAGAGTACAGGTATTAGAAAAAGGACTTTGGTTTTCATAATTACATATTTAAAAGATTGATAAAAAACGGGTTTGTGTCTTCCTTGTTGTTTACGTTCCATTGTTCTTAGTTGTTACAAAACACATCAAAAAAATCCTCATTATTTTCAACAGGCTTTGATTCATGCCAAAGCGCAAGACAAGGTGATGCGAATGAATATCAAAAAAAATAAGGGAGGGGGATATAAATTTGTTTCAGGAGTATAAAAAAGCAGAATAGTCTATTAAAATTTCATTTGGCTGCAAGATAGAGAAAAAAACAAAAACATCAAAGAAAAAAAGCGTGTTTTTAAATGATTTCGGCGACAACAAACACACTTCCTCCGATAAAAATAAAATCATCAATCTTGGCAGCACTTTTTGCAGCGACAAATGCATCGTTAACAGATGAGTAAGATGTCCCCTTCAGATGATATTTTTTAGCTTGTTGCTGAAGCAATTCCGCATCCAACCCACGAGGGATGTCTGCTTTTGCAAAATAATAAACAGCGTCTTTGGGCAGTAAAGATAAAACATTGTTTACATCTTTGTCATTGACCATGCCGAGAACGATATGCAATTGGTTGAAAGGCAGTGACAATAGTTGAGCAATGACAACCTTCAGCGCAGCTGGATTGTGAGCACTATCCGCTATGATGGTTGGATGGCTGCCCAATTTGTGCCAGCGACCAATATATTTAGTGAGTGATTTTACTTTTTCCAACCCACTCAAAATGGCTTTGTCTGATACCGGAAACTCCAGATAATTATCACGCAAAACGTCAATCGCAGCCAAGGTTGTTTGGATATTCTCCTCCTGAAAAGGCCCCGAAAGATCAACCGATATTAAAGGATATAACAACCGCCCGTTTTTGTATATCTCATGTTTTGTTGAAGTACCGCCAGTGGTGAGTGCTTTCACGTGATAAACTTCCTCAGCAAAAGTGATTTTTGAGTTCAACTCCTCTGCCTTTTTCAAGAAAACAGGTGTTGTTTCCTGTTGCCGTTTACCGATAACAACGGGGATATGCCGCTTGATGATTCCCGCCTTTTCTCCGGCAATCAATTGGAGTGTATCTCCCAGGAAATTAGTATGGTCGAGTCCAATATTGGTAATAACACTCAATAAGGGATACAAAACATTTGTAGAATCAAGTCGTCCGCCTAGTCCTGTTTCAATAACTGCAATATCGACCTTTTGCTTTTGGAAATAGGCAAATGCCATGGCAACCGAAATCTCAAAAAACGAGGGACTGATATCTTCTATTGCCTTCCGATTTGTCTCAACGAAATTGACGACAAAACCCTTTGTGATGTAGGTTCCATTTATCCTAATTCGTTCCCTGAAGTCGACATAATGAGGCGAAACATACAGTCCTGTTTTATATCCCTGTGCTTGAAGAATAGCAGCTAGTAGAAAGGATACCGTTCCCTTTCCGTTCGTACCCGCCACATGAATCGTTTTTAGCTCACGATGGGGATTACCAACAGCTTCCAACAATGCGCGAATATTGGTTAAGTCCTTTTTGAATGCTTTAGCGCCTACTCTTTGATACATGGGCAACCGCGAGAACAAAAAGGAAAGCGTTTCCTTATAAGGTGACTCCTCCATTTACGAAATGACAATGTTTATCATTCGTCCCGGCACTACGATTATCCTTCGAATCGTCTTGCCTTCCGTCCACTTTTGCGTGCCTTCTAACTCCAAAACAGCCTTTTCCAGGGCTTCCTTCGTAGCAGAAGCGGGAAAGTCGGCTGTAAATCGCGTTTTACCATTGAAGGCAACGGGATAAGTTTTCGTATCTTCAACGAGGTATGATTCGTCGAGTTTCGGATAATCGGCATGGTGCACACTCCCCTCGTTGCCCAATACGTGCCACAACTCCTCCGAAATAAAGGGAGCAAAAGGAGCCATGAGTTTGACCATAGGTTCCAAGATTGCACGCTTATTCGTCTGTGCTTTGTGTAGTTCATTAGTTGCCACCATAAAGGCGCTGACACAAGTATTAAAAGAAAGTCGCTCAATATCGTCTTGCACTTTTTTGATTGTTTGGTGTAATACCTTCATTTCCTCTTTTGTCGGTGCTTCATCGGAAATACTGATCTGATTTTCTTTATCAAAAAATAAATACCAAAACTTTTTCAAAAAGCGACTTACCCCATCAATCCCTTTTGTGTTCCACGGCTTAGACTGCGTAAGTGGCCCTAGGAACATTTCGTACATTCTAAAGCAATCAGCCCCATATTCAGCTACCACATCGTCCGGATTGACAACATTGAACTTGGATTTGGACATCTTCCCAATCTCCGATTTGGTGTAAAATTTATCACTACCATCAGCTTTAATAAACGGAAAATCCTTATAATCGGAACGCCATTCTTTGAATTGCCGGATACCTTCCTCGCTCAGATATGAATCATCCAACCCGTAATCACTCACAAAAGAAGCATGTACCAAAATTTCTGCCAATTCGCTCCGGTCATAGTCTTTGGCCAATTCAGCACTGATAAATGCCTTTTTATTTTTATGTAAAAAAATGCTTTCGATAATTCCCTGAATCATCCCCTGATTTACCAGCTTTTGGAAGGGTTCATCTCTGGCGACCAAGCCCAAATCATATAGGAATTTATTCCACGTTCTGGAATACAATAAGTGTCCTACAGCATGTTCAGTTCCGCCAATGTACAAATCGACGTTTTGCCAATAGTCAATGGCTTTTTTGCTGGCAAACTCTTCGTCGTTGTCCGCATCCATATAACGCAAAAAATACCAGGACGAACCGGCATATCCGGGCATAGTATCCGTCTCGCGGGTCATCCCATTATCCAGTTGCACCCATTCGGTAATCCGCCCCAACGGGGAAATACCTTCCGGCGATGGTTTGAAGTCGGTCGTTTCCGGCAGCTCAACGGGCAATTCCGACTCATCGACTGGATGAGCAATGCCCTCCGCATCGTAAACAATGGGAAAAGGCTCTCCCCAATAACGCTGACGACCAAAAATGCCATCTCGTAGTTTGTAATTCACCTGCCTCCTTCCAATCCCCAACTCTTCAATCCTCTGAATGGCTGCATCGATGGCTTCGGGCACTTCCATCCCCGTCAAAAATCCTGAATTTATCATAATTCCCAATTTGTCGTGTCGAGTGGCACCCGGATATTTGGATTTGTCAATGACATCAATAATGGGAATGTTAAATTTTTCTGCAAAGGCATAATCGCGGTCATCATCACTAGGCACTGCCATGATGGCTCCCGTACCATAATCGGCTAAAACGTATTCGGCAATCCAAATTGGAATTTGTTTTCCTGTAAAGGGATTGATAGCATAAGCACCGGTAAAGGCACCGGTGACGGTTTTGACATCGGATTGTCTGTCTCGCTCAGAGCGCGTATTTACATACTTGAGGTAGTCTTCAACCTCTCCTTTCTGTTTATCTGTTGTCAATTCCTCCACCAAAGCGTGTTCCGGTGCCAACACCATGAAAGTTGCACCAAAAATAGTATCCGGGCGAGTCGTGAATACCTCGATAGATTTATCAGACTGTTGTATGTCAAAAAAAAGCTGTGCACCAACGGACTTGCCAATCCAGTTTGCCTGCATCTTTTTCATAGAGTCCGGCCAATCAACGGTGTCTAGTCCGGACAAAAGGCGCTCAGCATAAGCAGTTGTTCGCAATGACCATTGCATGAGTGGCTTGCGCTCCACCGGGTGCCCTCCGCGTTCGGAGACACCATCTTTCACTTCATCGTGCGACAAAACCGTCCCGAGCGCAGGACACCAGTTGACGTAGGATAGTTTTTTGTACACCAGCCGGAAATTCATTAAAACGTCATCTTTTTCCTTGGCAGTAAACTGTGCCCACTCTTCAGCAGAAAAGTTTTGTTCCAGAGAATTGGCAGCATTTACACCTGTGCTACCCGCTCTTTCAAATTGCTGAATCAAATTAGTGACCGGGAGCGCTTTTTGGGCATCCTTATCGTAATAGTGATTAAACAACTTTAGGAAAATCCACTGCGTCCACTTGTAAAACCGCGGATCACAGGTCTGAACCTCCCGACTCCAGTCAAAACTAAATCCTAAATTATCAAACTGCTTGCGATACATGGCTATATTATTGGCAGTTGAGATAGCCGGATGAACACCCGTTTCGATGGCGTACTGCTCTGCCGGCAAACCAAACGCATCATACCCCATCGGATGCAATACATTGAAACCACTCATGCGCTTGTATCTCGAGTATATGTCCGAAGCGACATAACCTAAAGGGTGACCAACGTGCAGACCGGAACCCGATGGATATGGGAACATATCCAAGACGTAATATTTAGGTTTGGAAGAATCATTGGAGACTTTGTAAACTTCTCGTTCGTTCCAGAATTCTTTCCAGCGCTTCTCAATTTGTTGTGTATTCATTTTCTTATATTCTATTTGGATGTTGAAAGATTAATTATCTCCAAAATGTTTTGAACCCGCGAAAATAGGGAAATTACGGAAATCATCACCCAATAAACTAAAAATTATTACCGCCTTTTTTGAAGACACGGAAAAAAGACGTATTTTTACCAAAAATACCGGATTAATTATGATAAAATCACTATTGAAACTTGGAGTGCTACTCGTCATCGGAATCGTTGCGTACAATTCTTTTTTTGGAGATGAAGAGGAGAAAGCACAAGCAAAAGAAATTACCAGAAGCGTCAAAAATCTTGGAAAATCAGCCTGGGGGCTCCTAAAGGCAGAACGCCAAAAATTTAAAGATGGGAAGTACGATGAAGCCATTGGGAATGTCAAAAAACTGTATTCCAACTTAAAGGATAAAGCCGAGTCCATCAAGGATAGTGGATTGCTCGATAAAATTGCCGACCTAGAAAAAAAACGTCAGGAGATTGAAGACAAGTTTAGTGATGCCTCCGATGAAGAGAAAAAGCAAGCCAAAAAGGAGCTTGATAAATTGCTCGATGAGACAGAAGGTGTCATGAAGGAACTGGAGGATAAAAAGTGATGCTCGATGCTCGACATTGATTCGATTCGCATTAATTTTAATACATCCAACCTTTTTTGGCTGAATATTTGTTTGGCGTTCCTTTTGTTTGGCGTCGCTTTGGACTTGAAGCTGGACAATTTTAAATACCTGCTAAAACATCCACGGGTGGTTATAATCGGGCTGGCGTCCCAATGGATGGTTCTTCCGCTAGTAACGATCTTGCTTATTTGGATATTAAATCCACCGGTCAGCCTAGCTTTGGGTATGGCGTTGATAGCCAGTTGCCCGGGGGGCAATGTGTCTAATTATGCTGTTCATCTCGCTAAAGCCAACGCTGCGCTCTCCGTTGTATTAACCTCGATTTCTACCCTCGCTGCGACCGTTATGACGCCTGTTTATTTCGGGTTGTTCACCTTGGTATTGGCAAAAAAGGAGCGTTATAGTAATACATTGGTACTTGACCCAATTAAAATGGCGGAGACAATTTTTATACTGATTATAGTCCCGCTCATCATCGGAATGTCTGTTAATCATTTCTTTCCTAAACTTACTGAGCGCCTTAAAAGTCCGGTCAAATCCCTTTCAATGATTATATTTTTGGGGTTTGTCGTTATCGCTTTATACGGCAATTATGAGCATTTGAAGCGCTATTTACACCTGGTGTTTTTATTAGTGCTGGTGCACAATACGATGGCATTGATAAGTGGTTATGCATTCGCCCGTTTATTGCGATTGAATACCATCGACTCAAGGACTATCTCTATCGAGACCGGTATTCAAAACTCAGGGCTAGGCTTAATTTTGATTTTTAATTTTTTTGATGGATTGGGAGGGATGGCACTTATTGCCGCCTGGTGGGGTATTTGGCACCTCATTTCGGTTTTCATGGTGGCAAATTTGTGGAAATTTCGACCAATAGCCGCGCGAGAAACGATCCATGAATAATAATACTGGTATCATGAAGCAACAACATTCTTTTTTTCTATGGGGAAGCATTCTGGCAATGCTTGCCGTTGTGCTCGGAGCATTTACCACCCATACCCTGTCCGAAATGATTTCTCCTGTGCAGTTGGCATCTTTCCGCACAGGTGTTCGGTATCAATTTTATCATGCATTTGCGCTACTGCTTCTTGGAGTCATCCAGCAACAAAATCCGACTATTAGTTACAAAGGGGTCGGTCGGTTTTTCATAATCGGCACCCTGCTTTTCTCATTATCTATTTATCTGCTTGCGACAAAGGATTTAACACACATTTCTACAAAAATACTCGGGCCGCTCACCCCTATAGGTGGATTATCGCTGATACTTGGCTGGGGGCAAATGATTTGGTTGAGTTATAAGGGATGGAAAGGAGAATAAAACCGGCTACAACTTGATGAAAAACATTTCCATCGCTCCCCTATTCTTAACGGGTAAGACTCCCCTGTTTTCGACGGGAGTATTAGTAGTTAGTTGCTCTAAGGTTGATTTTGAAATATTAATCCTCCCCGGAAGGCTATGGCTTTCCATTCTCGCCGCGATGTTGACCGAATCACCCCATATATCGTAGGCGAATTTTTTACTCCCCACGACGCCTGCCACGACCGAACCGGTATGAATGCCAATCCGCATATTCCAATACTTTATACCCTGTTTTTCTTTTTCCCTCCGGCGCTTCCTGATAAAATCCATCATTTCTTTGGCAGCAGCCACTGCGTCGTCGGCATGGGTGTTATTGGGGGTTGGAATACCTCCAGCGCACATATAGGCATCGCCGATAGTCTTAATTTTTTCGAGGCCATAGCGACTTGTTATGGTATCAAAAGCGACAAAACAGGCATTCAGTTCTTTAATCAATTCGCTTGGAGTCATTTTTTCAGAGAGACTGGTAAAATTCTCAAAATCGGCAAACAAAACGCTGACATTCTCGTAATAGCGAGGCTGGGCAACTCCATTTTTTTTAAGTTCACGAGCGGTTTCTTCCGGCAGAATATTAAGCAAAAGCTCCTCGTTTTTTGCATTGGCATCTTCAATTTGTCCCTTTTGCAAGGTCAGCTTCCTATTGGTCTTTCGTGCAAAATAATAACCGAAAAGGACAAGTAAGACGATAATGCTAAGCGCGCCTAGTATATAAGAAGAAAAGCGTCGAAACGCTGCCTGTTTTTCCAACTCAATGGCTTGTACTTTCTTCTCATTATTCAGGGCTAAAATTTCCTTCTCTCTTTCCTGCTGGATGGCTTCCTTTTGTGCTAAATCGAGTGCCTGTTGGGTTTCTTTTTCTCGCAGAGAAAGGATTTCTTTGTCCTTGGCAGCCGCCGCCAATCGCTGCCTTGTCAGGGATAACTCCTGCTTGGCTTTCAAAGCCTGAAGGGATTCGTATTTTATTTTTTCATCGCGAATCAGTTGTTCTTTTCGCAACAAATCAAGCTCCTGCTTCCTTTTTTCGGCAGCCAGCGCCAGATTGTCTTTTTCCAGCCTCAACTGCTCAAAAGCAAGGTCTTGCACCTTTTTATTGACAAGCAGCAACTTGATTTCCTGCTCCGATTGCTCCAGAGAAAACTGATGTTGCAGGAACTGTTCCTGTCTGACACGTTCTTCCAATAACAGAGAATCCCGGAGTTGTAAGTGTAACTGGTAATAATCCAGTGCTTTGTCATACTCATAAAGGCGCTCGTAGATATTCGCCTGTGTCAGATATATGTCTTTTAAGAGATTATTTTCTTGTGCAGCTTTTGCAGTGGTAATAGCGATATTATTCGATTGCAAAGCTTCAAATAGCTCCTTGTATTCAAAGTGAGATTTTGCAATCATATTGCGAATTTGTGCAATGGTTTTTCGGTTGTTTTTCTTTTCTGCAATAGTAAGCGCTTTGGACAAAAAACTAATGGAAGGCTCAAACTCATTGTGATTAAACAAAGCAATGCCAAGATTGGTGTAAAGTGTCTCTAGATCCAGAGGGCAATCATCCTGGCAATAAGACAAAGCTTTTTTGAAATGTTCAATAGCAAGTTTATAATCACCAAGGCAATGATACTGATAAGCAATATTATTTTCCACCAAGGGCTGTTTTCGGCTGTCATTATTTGCCTCAATCAATCCGGAAATAAGGTAGTAGTACTCAAGTGCTTTGTCACAATCCCCTTTTTGTTTGTAAACCTTTGCCAATTGTTGCCAACTGTGTAACCTGCCTTCGTAATCATTTCTCTTCTCATGAAGAGCATAGATGCGCTCGTAATAAACCGCCGCACTATCTAATTGGTGGTTTTCAAAATAAGCATCACCGAGTTTACTCAATAATGGCATAGAAGAAGCCGCACTTTGCAATTCCAATGTCTGTGCGTAGTAATTAATTGCAGCGCCGTATATTTTTTCAGAGGCATAGATGTCTCCAATTTGCTCGTTGGCTGCCGCCAATTGTCCATAATCGGTAGAATCTATATGGCTGATCCACTCCAAAGCAAACCTAAGCGCTTGTATCGAATTGCCAGTTTTGAGGTATTCTGTCGATTTCAAACGCAGGGAGTCATGCTGCCCCATTACAGTAAGTGAGCAATAGATACCGCACAAAAGCAGTAGTAGTAGTTTTTTTATGTTAAAAATATTTGTCATTCAATCATTCATTCAATCATTCTCGCATTTCCCGCTAAGGGGTGCTAAGGTCTCGCAAAGGCACGCAAAGGGATATTTCGATTCTCTTTCTCCATTTCGCCCTTCCTCCCACTCGCCCATTCGCTCAGTCTCTAAGTCTCTAAGTCTCCCAATCTCACAACTCACTCAATCATTCACTCCTCCCTCCCTCCCTCCCTCGTTTCTGTCGGGAGGCAAGCCTTCGGTCATGAGGCAGGCATTCAATCATTAAATCATTAAATCATTAAATCATTAACAACT
>Ga0256832_1000753_pt1 | contig 21327 bp, 17 predicted proteins | sample 134614metaG_FD_190534 | JGI IMG/M metagenome (GOLD analysis project Ga0256832, IMG submission 190534) | Hydrothermal vent microbial communities from Lau Basin, Pacific Ocean - 134-614 | ecosystem: Environmental > Aquatic > Marine > Hydrothermal vents | place: Pacific Ocean: Lau Basin | collected... | reverse complement strand
AACCCGAATAGCCTATCGGCCGCTGACGTGGACGATGCCAATGCACAGCCCGCTCTGGCGACCATTGATGCAAAATACGATCTGGACACGGCGGCCCACTCCATACACATTTTCGGATCTTACACCGCCGAAACCCACATTGCCAGTGGCACCAAGCTCATGATCGCCATCATGGAGAAGGAGACCAAGAAAAACAAGAAAGACAACGATGAAACCGCTTTCTTCCACGTTGTAAAAAAACTGTGGAACGGGATGGATGGCGTGACCATCACCAACAACCTCAATCCCGGCGACAAAGTGGACTTTGACTACACCTACACTTTCCCGGGAGACTACAGACTACAGGCTACCGGCTGACGGCACACCGGACAATATCATTGACCTAGCTACCGAGCACTCGGTAGAAGAATTCGATGACCTCGAAGCAGCTATCTTTATCGAAGAGCAAACGAGCCAGTTCGTATTGCAGGCACAGAGTGCTCAACTCATCACCGGCCTGCGACCCGTCGCTTCGGTCGGCAGCCTCAACACGTATCCCAATCCGGCTAAGGATGTGCTAAATTTGAACTTCCACACCACACAGCCGCTGGACCTGACGCCTCGCGTCCTGGACCAGTCCGGCAAGGTGTTTATGACCCGCAACCTGGGCCGCCTGGGTACAGGACAGTACACAGAACAGCTTGACGTTTCCGGCTTGCCGGCAGGCGTTTATGACATCTTGCTCACAGCCGGCCCCAACAAGGGATTTGCCACTTCATTTACCGTGGTGAAGTAATTGGATACCCAAATCAAATGATAACTGCGAAGCCCGCTCGGGGAGCGGGCTTCGCTTTTTAGTTCAGGCGTCAAGTGTGCGATGTACCGTGCGCATAATGCCGGCCACGGCGGTATCTGTCTTCTTCACGATGGCCGCGCCTTTTTCCAGGATGGCTTCCCGTTTTGCGGCATCTTTCAAGTCCCGGGCATTGATTTTGACATTGAGCCAGGCCCCATGCACAGCCGCCCGGGCACACAGCGCACCGACGGCCGCATCGGTAATGGAATTCGGATTACCATTGCGCACCATTGCCCGACACAGGTCAAGGATGGCAAAGGCTGTCTCCATGGTCCGCAGTGGCACCTCCGTCGCATATAGCGTGGCATCACGAATCGCTTCGGTGCGTGCCTTTTTCTCCTCGTCCGTACTTTTAGGCATCCGGAACGCTTCCATGATTTTGTTGAAGGCTGCCGTATCTTCATCCACCAGATGCAGGAGTTTGGCCTTCAGTGCCTGACCTGTTTCCGCATAAGCGGAAAAATACTTTACCCTGTGATCCCAGCCGCGCTTGCCGGCCGACAAGTTGGCGTCCATGGCACCCAGGGCCGCACCCAGCGCCCCCACATACGCAGCGATGGACCCCCCGCCCGGCGCCGGTGCCTCCGATGCCGTCAGGTCGGCAAAGTCCGACAAATTCATATCCACCAGCCGGTTTGCCTGGTCGCGCAAGCGGTATTCGATGATTTTCTGTTGCGGATCAAAGGGAGCCAGGTCATCCAATCCCAGTGACTTGACAGCAATATGCACCAGTTCTTTTTCCGACACACCGGTGGAGCGTTTTTGCTTTTGCAGGAAGTAGCGTCCGGCGTCCAGGAGCACCTTCAGCGGTACCATGCCGACCAATTCGGATCCGGTGACAATCAGGCCGCGCTTATTGGCGCTTTTGCGGGCCTCCTCAAAGGCACGGTGGATCGGGACGGCCCGGATGTCTGTGATGTTCATACTCACTTGAGCGATGCCATATTCTTCAATATACCAGCCGATGGCCTTAACCCCTTTGAGTGTACCGGGGATGCGCACGGGATTGCCCTCATCATCACGGACAATCTCGCCGGTGACAGGATGGCCCTTTCGCTTGACGCGTCCCCGCTCGCGGATGTCAAAAGCTACAGAATTGGCGCGGCGGACAGATTGGGTGTTTAGGTTGATATTGTAGGCAATCAGAAAGTCGCGCACACCAATGACCGTGGCGCCGGCCGTACCGATAGCGGCGGGGCCGTAGTCGGGTTTCCAGTCCTTTTGTTTGATCTTTTGGGCAAAGCCCTCGTACTCGCCGGCGCGGATGACCGCCAGGTTTTTGCGCTGTGGTGTGCGCGCGGCTGCTTCATACAGATAGACGGGGATTTGCAATTCTCTGCCAACGCGCTCCGCCAATTGATTGGCGAAAGCCACCGTCTCCTCCATGCTGATACCGGATATTGGGATCAGGGGGCAAACATCCGTAGCGCCCATACGCGGATGTTCTCCTTGATGCTTGGTCATATCAATCAGCTCCGCCGCCTTGCGGATACCGCGGAAGGCCGCTTCTATCACATCATCGGGCGGCCCGACAAAGGTCACCACCGTCCGGTTGGTCGCCTTACCCGGATCTACATCGAGCAGCTTGACGTTCTCCACGGATGCGATAGCATCCGTAATCTGCTTAATTACATCCGGACGGCGCCCTTCACTAAAATTGGGGACACATTCGATGAGTGGTTGCATGGCTTTTTTGGCGCGCAAGATAGGAGATAAAGGTGTAAAAGACAGTAACTGTTTAGGTGCTCCTGTTTTTAGCACAAAAACAGCGGGCACCTAAACAGTTACAAAAAACACAGTGGTCCCTTTCCTGCAATGTTAGTAAGCCTCCCAATACAAAAAATATCCCCCGCCGCCGGCGCCGCACAGCTTGAAAAAACGCCCCGTGTCCAGCCCATTGCGCCAAGCCTCATGGAGCGATTCCGGAATGAGCGGCCGGAAATATGTCCATTGCCAGCGGCTGATGGCCGCCATCGCTGTCTCCATTGCTTCCCGGTCGCCTTTCACAAAGGCCGCAATGGCGGCCCGGTTGGCCGGGATCAGCTCCCGTTCGACCGCATCACGGAAAGTCTTGTCTTCCAATTGCCGGCGAAACCATGCCACGCCCTCCGCCGTCCGGCGGGGGCGGCCGGAGTCATAGACGTGCAGCGCTTCCGGCAGCGGCATAGGAGACAACAGCCGGGGGCCGGTCGCATCCTGCAATACCGGCCGGTCATAATAGCTGATCAGCGGGTCTATACCGGAACTCTTACCATGGAAAAAAGACTCCATCTCCACGAAGATCTCCCGCAACGCCGTGAGCGGATGCTCCCCGGCTCCATACCGCGCCCACACAGCAGCACACAGCGCCCCCGAGCTCCCCATTCCATAGCCCGGCTTGATATCAGAATCAAACACCAAGCCGGCGACTACGTCGCCGGCAAACTTTTCCACATCCAACGGAAGGGCCATATCTGCCAGATAATCGGCGAACAACTCCAAGGGCGATGACCTTTTTTGTCTTGACGACAAAAAAGTCCACCGCCCGGAGAAGCGATGATAAGGGACGGCGAGCGCCTCAGCCGACAGCAGGACGGTATATTCTCCGAACAAAAGCAATTTGGCGGGAAAGACATGCATCACATAGTGGTAAAAAAACGCTCATCCGACAGATCCGGCACAAAGGCACGGCCCCTGTCATCCACGACTTCCCGCAAGACACTCATCACCGTAACCCGTCCCTTTACCTTCATCGCAGGCCGTGCCTCGCCCGTGTCATCCCGATAGGTAAAATAACGAACCGACCACTGAAACCGGTCAATAGGGATGCCATAGCGCCGGATGAGATGCAGGAAGTCCTCCTGATCCAGTATCCAATTGATAATCTCATCTTGCGTCTGTAGATGTGGCGGCGTCTCATCCGTCCGATATACTTCCGTCCAGCTGACGGGAATGTGGTATTTATACGAAAACGGCTGGCCGGGATGATCCGGCAGTTTGCGCGACAGCGCATCGGCCCAGTCAATCGACACACCGGGATAGCGGGCCTTAAAACGGTCAGCCAAAACTGTATTTCCCGGATGATGGCCCGGCCGGTAAAAAACATGGTAAAAGTCGGCCAGCGAGTGGACAGCCTTTGTGCGCCCGGCCGAAAAGATATTAAAAAGTTTAGTTGACGACACCTTCGGTGCCGTATGGGGAGCGGAAAACACGCTTTTAAGTTTTTGCATCAGCGGAAGATCGCGTCCCAGCCCGCAGGCGTAGAATACGACGTGCGAACTGTCGTCAAATATCCCGGTGCGCAGAGCCGGCAACCGGCCATCTTGTTCGGCTTCGATCAAGGTCTCCACCGTCGTGCGCGGCCCACCCGGATAGACACGCGTGGCCAGGCCGGTCCAGGTATTACCGTGGGAGACAATGTTGATATCCGACCAGCGATAGCCGGTGGGCAGTTGATTCAGGCGCTCCATAATCTCTGCAAGGCTCAAGGGTGCAATAACAACCTGGTGCTCCGAATCGGCTTCGTGCAAGGTAAAATACCTGGCGGCATTGGTGTAGTACTTGTTGTAAGTTTTGTCCTCGCCTACAATGAAAGTAATGGAGCGGTGGGGATGGGTGACAATTCGCACAGGTGGCGGGGCGGTGGAGCGGGCGCGCTCACAGGCCGCATGGGCCACTGCGAGTAGCAGTGCCAGCAAACCGAGCCACCCTGTCCGGGCCAATTGTTTCAAGTGACAAGCGTTTTGGTTTGGTGCATACGCACCGCAAAAATAAAGCGGGCACTGCACCAAAGGTACAATGCCCGCGGGAATTTATTTCACACAAAAACCCTATTTGCGTACGTGTACACGGTCGAAGCCTGCTTCGACACCCACGGCCGGCGTGACATCCTCTTCGATGACAGGCGTCTCCTCGACGGCCTTGGGCGGTTCGGGCGTCTCCTGCTCTTCTTCGACGGGAGGCGCCACTTCCGTTTCGGTAGTGACCGGCTCTTCCACCGGCGGCTTTTCCGTAGTGACGGCCGCCGCGGATCCCTTGTCATTGCAACCACCGCAACCGCGGAGCAGCAGCCAGAGTAATAGTGCCGCCAAGAGCAGTAGCAGGATCCACCAGGGGAAGCCCCCCTTCTTCTTGGTTTCCTTGACGGTCGTTTGCGCCGCGGCGGCAGCTTTGGCCGGTTCCGGTGTTTTCTTAACAGAAGCCGCAGCCGCGGTGGCGGCGGCTGCCGTAGCGGCGGCAGCGGCCGGTTTGGGTGGCGGCGGCGGGGCGGCCACTGCTTTTTTCTTCAAGCAGGAGCGACCCACTTCGCGGCCCGTTTCATCGTACAAGACGTCCATATAGTAATCGCCACGCTCAATACGCTTCCACTTGCTCTTGTCATTGATAAACCGGACGGCACCGGACAATTCCTGGTCGCGCGATTTGGCATCGGGGAAGCCTTCGGAGCGCAGACGAACTTCGCCGTTTTGGTCATATATGACGAAGTAATACTGTCCGTTTTGATGCTTGAAGAAGGCGACATTGTTGATTTTGTCATTGACGGAATGGCCCTGGTATTCTTTACAAGGCAGGTAGTCGTCTTCTTTGTCCTTGGGCGCAGCCGCCTTTTTGGCGGCGGCAGCAGCCGCAGCGGCGGCGAGTGCCGCTTTCTTTTCCTCTTCGGCCTTGCGTTTGGCTTCGGCTTCGGCTTTTAAGCGTGCTTCTTCAGCCTTACGCTTAGCTTCTGCTTCGGCCTTCAGCCGTGCTTCTGCTTCGGCCTTCAGCCGTGCTTCTTCTTCGGCCTTTTGACGGAGCATAAACGGTGTCATCCATACGCCGTTGACCAGTTTGGCTTCCGGATGCAATATGGACTGCTCCCCGCGCACCCAGGCAAAATCTGCCTTCATGGCCGCCTCATCCTTGTAATAGCAGCTGCGCGCAATTTCCTGATGATTGGCGGCTTTGAGCGCATAGTAGTGATACTTGCCGTCCATAGCGGTACCGGTCACCCAGCGCGCATCGACAGGGGCATTCTTCTTGACCGATTCGATGCCGTTGTCGCGGGCCGCTTCGGACTTATAGCCTTCGGAGCGGAGGTAAGTTTTCTGACCATCCGGGCTGTTGAAGGCGAAGTAGTACTCTTTGCGGTCATCGCGGTAAAACTTGTAGAACCACGGATCGCCGGCATAATCGCCACAAGGCAGGTAGTCGTCCACTTTGGCTTCTTTTTTAGGTGCAGGTGCGGCAGCGGCGAGTGCCGCTTTCTTCTCTTCTTCCGCCTTCATGCGCAGGGCGTAGGCCGTCCACCACTTGCCGTCAATAAACTGAGCACCGGGGCCCAGGATGGAATGCTCGCCGCGCACCCATGCCAATGCGGCCTTCATCTCCGCTTCACTTTCGTAATAGCAACTGCGTGCGATTTCTTGATGATTGGCTGCCTTGAGCGCATAATAATGGTACTTACCATCCATAGCGGTACCGGTCACCCAGCGCTCATCAATAGGCGCATTTTTCTTGACCGATTCGATGCCGTTATCGCGGGCCGCTTCGGATTTGTAGCCCTCGGAGCGGAGATAGGTCTTTCCATCCGGGCTGTTAAAGGCAAAATAGTACTCTTTGCGGTCATCGCGGTAGAAGGTGTGAAACCATTCTCCCCCCGCGTAGTCCCCACAAGGTAGATACTCATCAACCATTTTAGTTTCGGTTTTGGCCGGAGTTTCGGGCGATCCGGCCGCGACCAGATCACCGATAAACAAGCCGATGGCTGCCTGCATTTCCTCCGGAGTGTTAAAGAAAAAACTCCTGCCGACCGGACGGCCGTCCGTATCGTTCAGATAAAAGTAATACTTCCCGTTTTTTGTTGTTTTTCCTTGATAATTGGTCTCATGAGGGCCCAAGGCGAGTATTTTCTCAATGACCTTATCCACGTCCGCCTCGGAGTCATAGCCCCGTACATTGGCAGAGAGCAGCAGCGTCTTACCTTCCGGATCGCGGAAGGTGAAATAGTACTTGCCGTTGGGGCTTAATACGATTTGGTAATTGATGTCATTGAAGTGGTAGCTGCCTTCTTTGACAACGGTTTTTTCGCCTTTCGGCTCGCGCTTCTTGCGCTTCTTGCGTTTCTTTTTGGGTTTTTCGGCTTCCGGCGCGGCCGGCGCTTCTTCGATAGCTACGTGAGCGACATAGCCCTCGCGAGCCGTCAACTGCCCACCGGTATCTGTGGCTGCAGTCCCCGGCGCCGGACCGGTGCCCCCGGCCTTTTCAAACAATAAGTTCATGGCTGCGGCGGCCTGGCCGGCGGTATCAAACATCGGGCTCCGGCCAATCTCCTGGCCATTGCCTGCTTTCAGAATAAAGTAATGCCGGCCCCCGGATTGCCGCATCTCGTACCGTTCCGCGATACGGGCATTGGTATTGACGGACTCGACACCGTTGTCCCGGGCATCCTTGGATGCATAAGCCTGGCTGTCCAGGATGACTTGTTCGTCATCTGACAAGAACTGAAAGAAATATTCTCCAGTGTCTCCTCGCTGATAGAGCCTGATTCGCATGGTGGTAGTTTTCGTTAGCAATTAGCCTGTCCGACTCATCCATCTGGCCGGCGTAAAGGTAAAAAAGAATGTTAAAATATCCTAAAATGTGACTAAATATCCGCCACACAACGGCGCAAAAGGGTGGGTGGTATTAACTCAGCACGAAATGGCAAGTGTCAAGAAATAGGGCAACTGTCGGGGCACTCTTGGTTTTTGCACAAAAAAAGGAGCCCCCAAACAGTCGAAATGGGAATAACCAAACGCGCCCCTGAGCCCCCCAAAACGCAGGCGGAAGGATCAAGCCGCGCCACCTCGCACGCCCGAAGGGTGTGCAAACTACACTACTATGCTCATTGCGAACAGGTTTTGGACAAGTCTTGGGAATATCGAACACCGATTAACGAATGGAGATTTGAGAAGTGGGCGGTTCGACTAGCTCAGGGATTCCTTCTAAAATCTCAAATCGGTGTTCCTGGCTTCGACAAGCTCAGCCCAAGTGTTCGATGTTCTTACCGTCCCAAGACAAATCGCCTTGAGTATTATCCGGGTGTAGGTGTTTGCCGCGCTTATCTTTTTTGTTTCGCTCCTACGGAGCTTGAAATGTGGGTTGGACTTTGGCTACTACAAAGCTTTCGTCCCTACGGGACTACGATGCTTCTGCACAAGATTCCTTCTAAAATCTCAAATCGGTGTTCCTTGTTCGATATTCTTACCGTCCCAAAACAAATCGCTTTGAGTATAAAAGGCGATAAATACCTACCTTTGCCCACTCACCAGTTCAATGTGCCATGGCCGAAGATGTTTTCCAAAAGCTGGCAGACTTGCAGCGGGAGATAGAAGGCGCCCAACCGGAGACAGCCGAAGCGCTGGAGGCTTTCCGCATCAAATACCTGGGATCCAAGGGGCTGCTCAAAGAAGTATTTCGCTGGATCAAGGACGTGCCCCCGGAAAAAAAACGCGACTTTGGGAAGCAAGCCAATGCGCTCAAGCAGGCGGCTCAGGCACACTACGAAGCGCTCAAATCCCGGATAGAAGCCGGCCGGGAGCGGGAGACCGGCCTGAAAGGGGACTTGAGCGCGCCCGGACCGCCCATACCGCTCGGTGCCCGCCACCCGCTGGCCATCGTGACCAACCGCATCATCCATATTTTCACCAAGCTGGGATTTGCTATTGCCGAGGACCGGGAGATTGAAGATGACTGGCACAACTTCACGGCGATGAATACACCGGAAAATCACCCGGCGCGCGACATGCAAGACACCTACTACCTGCGCGACTTTCCGGAAATGCTGCTCCGTACGCATACCTCATCGGTTCAAGCGCGTACCATGACGCGCCAAAAGCCGCCCATCCGCATCATCGCGCCCGGGCGCGTATATCGCAATGAGACCATCTCCGCACGCGCACACGCACAATTTCATCAGGTCGAAGGACTTTACGTGGATAAGAATGTGTCTTTCGCAGACTTAAAGCAAACGCTGTTTTTCTTCGCCCGCGAGATGTACGGCGAAAAGACCCGCATCCGGCTGCGGCCCTCCTACTTCCCCTTCACCGAGCCGAGTGCCGAAATGGACGTGTCCTGCTTCATCTGTGACGCCAAAGGCTGCAACATCTGCAAATACACCGGTTGGGTAGAGATACTTGGCTGCGGCATGGTGGATCCGGCCGTACTGGAGAATGTGGGCATTGATCCCGATGAATATTCCGGCTTTGCCTTTGGAATGGGCATTGAGCGGCAGGCCATGCTGCTGTACAAAATCAACGACATCCGCCTGTTTTTTGAAAATGACGCGCGCTTTCTCAAGCAGTTTACCTCCGCTTTCTGACGCCGGCACTCACCGGCCACTCATCATCACGGCCTGATCTGCCATCTGCAAAAACTGCGAGCGGGACAGAGCGCCATCGCTACGCTGCAATACATTGCCGTCGGCATCCAGAAAGAGCAAGGTGGGCAGCACGCGGACTTCAAAGATCGTACTCAGGTTGGTGCCGTTTTCTTTTTCGACATTGACCTTGTAGCTGACAAAGTTGGCGTTGATGATTTCGGCAAAACTTTCATCCATGTACAGTTCCTCGTCCATGACCTTGCACGGCGCACACCAGTCGGCGTACATATCCACAAAGACCAGTTTATTGTCCCGCTTGGCCGTCTCCAGCACATCCGACAAGTAGTCGGACCGGATAAAGTGGAGGGGGTATTTACTCAATTCATCCTCCACGGGAGGCGGTGACTTGACGGTTTTCTTTCCGGTGTGGCAGGATACCGCTGCCCAGGTCATAGCCAACAAGACAAAAAACAACGTACGTTTCATAGCATTCGGATTTCTGCAAAACTCGAGGACAAGGACGCCGGTACCCAATGGCGGAGCGGCAAAGGTAATTAAATGTCGCTTCCGGGCAAGTTTAACGTGCCCCCTGTGGGCTTTATTGCCGCCGCCGGCAGCCCGGTCTGTCGGCTCTTTATCACATCAAATTCGGGGGAGGCGGCGTGTTGTTTGACCGGCCCGCTTACACGGTTCCCTTTCGGGCAGGCTCCAACGTTTGTGCATTATCCTCGTAAAAGGTCTAACTTTGCGGCCCATTGGCCCGCCTCCACAATTGCATATTACCATGAATAAAACAATACTCGTTACCGGCGGCACCGGATACATCGGAAGCCACACCATTGTGGACCTGATTGACAATGGCTTCGACGTCATTTCCGTGGACAACTTCTCCAATTCCCACGGCGAACAAATACTGGAGCGACTGGCACAAATCACGGGCCGGACAATCCTCAACTACCGCACTGATTTGACAGACGCCGCCGCCACCCGAAAGATATTTGAAGCACATCCCGGCATCGCGGGCATCATCCACTTTGCCGCACACATCTACGTCAATGACTCGGTCCGCCATCCCGTCAAATACTACCGGAACAACCTCAACAGCCTGCTCAATATCCTGGACGGAATGTCGGAGTTTGGCGTCCGCCATCTTATTTTCTCCTCATCCTGCTCGGTTTATGGCAATAGCAGCGCCCTGCCCGTCGTCGAAACCACCCCGATCGGCAAGGCCGAGAGTCCCTACGCCCGCACCAAGCAGATGGGCGAAGCCATCATTACGGACTACGCCAACGCCCACCCGGATGCCCACGCCATCCTGCTCCGCTACTTCAATCCCGCCGGCGCCCACGAGTCCGGCCTGTTGGGCGAAGCGCCACTGGTCAAAAACACCCACCTCGTGCCGGTGATCACCGAGACGGCCATCGGTGCACGGGACCAAATGTACGTACACGGCGACGACTATGACACGCGCGACGGCAGTTGCGTCCGCGACTACATCCACGTCATGGACATCGCCAATGCCCACACCAAGGCCCTCCAATATCTGCTTGAAGGACGCAATCAAGGCGGCGCGGAAATTTTCAACATCGGCATCGGCCAGGGTGTCACCGTCCTGGAAGCCATTCGCGCCTTTGAAGCACACACCGGCATCGCACTCAACTACGTCATCGGCCCCCGCCGCGAAGGCGATGCCGCCGCCATCTATGCCGACAATACCAAGGCCCGCAAACTACTCGGCTGGACGCCCAAACGCGACATCCGTGACATCATGGCATCGGCCTGGCAATGGGAGCAGGTCCTGCACCACACGCCATCACTCCAGCCTGTCCGGGAAGAGTGAGCGGTGGCGGAGGCTTGTTTTCTTGATTGTACCGTTTAGCACATAATGATTAGGTTTGCCCTGCGTTTTAGTGACCACTATGCCTATACCCAAGCTCGCCGCCGTCATCCTGCTCGCCGCCCTGTGGGCAGCCTGTGCCCACATCACCCCGCTGGAAGGGGGCGACAAAGACACCACACCTCCACAAGTGGACACCTCGCGCTCCTCACCAATGTCCCCCGTACACACGCACCCGCGCGAGATACGCTTGGCTTTCAACGAGTGGATCCGCCTCGACAATCCATTCAAAAATATCCTCATCTCGCCCCCACTGTCCAAACGGCCTGAAATCAAACTGAAAGGCAAGGCGGTGGTTGTCCGATTTGCCGACGACGAGGACTTCCACGACAATACCACTTACGTCATCAACTTCGGATCCGCCATCAAAGACATCACCGAAGGCAATGCAGCCCAAGGCCTGGCCTACGTATTCTCCACCGGCCCGGACATTGACTCGCTCACACTGGAAGGAAGCGTCGTGGATGCGCGCACCGGTCAAGGCGTCGAACAGGTCAGCGTCATGCTGTACAAGGAACTTGATGATTCTGTCGTCTATAAACAGAAGCCCTACTACCTGGCCTTCACAGACAAGACAGGCCACTTTCAATTCCAATACCTGCACCCGGGCCGGTACAAGATTTTTGCCCTCCGGGATGCGGACAACGACTACCTGTACAGCCAGCCCGGCGAGGCCATCGCCTTTGCCGATTCGACCGTCCGCGCCGGCCGGCCCGAGCCATACCACCTCCGGCTCTCCGTGCCCGAATTGCCCCTCAAGGTCAAAGACATCAAACAGCCGGCATCCGGAATGCTCCAACTTGTATTCAACCGCCCCGCCCACCGGCCCGAAGTCACCGGCCAACACATCAAGACCCTGTTCTACGAACCGAAGGGGGATACACTGACGCTGTGGATAGACGGCCGGGACACGTCATCGGCGCTGATTCTGAAAGAAGAAGGCCACGTTGTGGATACCATACAGCCGGGGAGGGAAAAGAAAAGTTTGGACAGCCTGCAGGCTGTCCGTGGTTTGGGGACCGGCACGCGCCAATTGACCCCGGTACAAATGTTCAGCCTGCAATTTTCCATGCCGGTGGTACGGTGGAATCCGGACCGCTTTGTCGTGCGCCAAGACAGCAATCGCCTCGACATCACGCACATCCGAAGGGACAGCGTCCGGCCCACTGTCCTGTACATTGACTGGCCGCGGTCCGAAGGCCATACCTACGCCCTTGACTTGCTACCCGGAGCCATCACCGGCTTTGACGGACGCACCAATCCCGACACCATCCACCGCCGTGTCACGGTTTTGGAAAAATCCAAACTGGGCAATATATCGGTGACCATTCATCCGCCCGACTCCACGGCCCATTACGTCCTCCGGCTGCTGTCCGCCGACAAAAAAGAAGTGGAGCGGCTCGTCCTCGAGCCGCTCCGTTTCAGCTGCCAATGGCCTTTGCAGCGCCCCGGCCAGTATAGCCTGGAGCTCATCCTAGACCACAATCGCAACGGGCGATGGGACCCCGCCGACTACCGCGCCCATCAACAACCGGAGCCTATTTTCGTTAAGAAACTCGAACCACTGCGCGCCAACTGGGATCTGGACGTGCAATGGACGCCGGCACAGCCGGCGGCGCCGGCCGGAAGCCGTGAAAAGATACGCCAATGATACTCAAGGCTGAAAATCTCAAAAAGATATACGGACGGCGCGAGGTCGTCAAAGGCGTCAGCATCAATGTCAAACAAGGCGAAATCGTCGGCCTGCTCGGCCCCAACGGTGCGGGCAAGACCACCACATTTTATATGATCGTGGGCTTCATCCGTCCCAACGAAGGGCGCGTCTTTCTCGATGAAAACGACATCACGCATCTGCCCATGTACAAGCGCGCACAAGCCGGCGTGGGCTACCTGCCCCAGGAAGCATCGGTCTTTCGCAAACTGACGGTAGAAGACAATATCCGGGCCGTGCTTCAGTTTACGGGCCTTTCCCGGGCCGAGCAGGATGAGAAGCTGGAGAGTCTCATCGAAGAGTTCGGTTTGCACAAGGTGCGCAAGAGCTTTGGCGATACGCTGTCCGGCGGCGAGCGCCGCCGGACAGAGATTGCGCGGGCCCTGGCCACCTCGCCCAAGTTTATTTTGTTGGATGAGCCCTTTGCCGGCATTGACCCCATCGCCGTCGAGGATATCCAGTACATCGTGGCCAAGCTGCGCACCAAGGACATCGGCATCCTGATCACCGATCACAATGTCCAGGAGACCTTGTCCATCACCGACCGGGCCTACCTGATGTTTGAAGGCCAAATCCTGCGCACCGGTACCTCCGAAGAACTGGCCGCCGACGAATTGGTCCGCAAACTGTATCTGGGCACCCAATTTGAATTGCGGCGCAAATCCATTGACCTTGACAAAGAGCGCTAAATATCTCGCCGTGCTGGCATTGGCGGTCTGCCTGCCGGCCGCCTGCGATGATGCACCGGACTACTCAAAAAAGTACGCCGTGCGCAAGCAGGTGGACTCACTTTTCCGGGCACACATCAAAGCTGTCACCACTGAAATGGATACCCGGTGCAGCCTCCGCCGCGAACGCGTCCTGGACAAGATGGTGGATTCCATCCTGGTAGAGCGCCACAGTGAGTCATTCGAAATCCGGCGCCGGGCACAGCCCTCGCCCGAATGACCCGCGCGCCAGCACTTACCCGGCGTAGCAAGTTAGTGCGGGCGCGCACCCTAAAGAGAGCCAGATCCATGATCAGGATTTTTTGTAACTGTGTAACTGTTTAGGTACCCACTGTTTTTGTGCTAAAAACAGGAGCACCTAAAAGTTAGGATTTTTTAACACTTCGCCGTAGCACAACAAACCCAACGATGCGTCTGCTGCTTATCTTGACCTTATTCGCTTTGCTCCCGGCCGCCTGCCGGCGGCGCCGGCACGAGACACGGGAGGAATACGTCCAGCGGGCACTGCGCGAAAAAATCGAGCGCTTCAAGGCCCGCAAGCGCGAACGCTGTGAACAGAATCTATTGGCCGAAGCCGAGGCCATCGCCGACTCCATCATCCTGCGCGAGGCGCTCAATGCCGACACCATCCGGCAGAAGATTCCACACATACCACCCAAGCCCGCTTTTATTGAGCCACGCGTGCCGGACACCACCGCCGCAAAACCCATACTGGACAGCTTGCGTTGAGCCGCTGCCTGGCACCCGTATCCTGCCTGTCACAAGGCCGAAATCCATACCGCTTGTATAGGCAAAAAACATTAGCTTTGCCGTTCGCGTAAGCGAATGGCAGCGTAACAGTAAAGAAGACATGATCCACATTACATTTCCCGATGGCACCGTCCGCCAATATCCCAAGGGCACGACTGCCCTGGAAATTGCCGCTTCCATCAGTGAAGGCCTGGCCCGCAACGTACTGGCCGCCAAGGTCAATGGCAAGGTCATAGATGCCACCCGGCCCATAGAAGAAGACGCCACGCTCCAACTGCTCACCTGGAAGGACAAGGAAGGCAAGGCTACCTTCTGGCACTCGTCGGCTCATCTGATGGCCGCCGCCATCGAACAACTATACCCGGGGGCCAAATTCGGCATCGGCCCGGATATCGAAAACGGCTTTTACTACGACATAGACCTGGGCGACACCGTTCTTTCATCCAAGGACTTTGAAAAGATCGAGCAAAAGATGAAAGAACTGGCCAAAAAGAAAGATGCCTACGTCCGCAAGGAGGTGTCCAAGGCCGATGCCATCGCTTACTTCAGGGAAAAAGGGGACGAATACAAACTGGAATTGATAGACGAACTCCAGGACGGTGAAATCACCTTTTATCAGACGGGCGATTTCGTGGACTTGTGCCGCGGGCCCCACCTGCCGGACACTTCCAAAATCAAGGCCGTCAAGCTACTCTCCGTCGCCGGCGCCTACTGGCGGGGCGATGAGACCCGCAAGCAGATGACCCGCGTCTATGGCATCACCTTCCCCAAAGCCTCGGAGCTGAAAGCCTACCTCCACATGCTCGAAGAAGCTCAAAAGCGCGACCATCGCAAACTGGGCGCCGAGCTGGAGTTGTTTATGTTTTCCGACAAAGTCGGACAGGGATTGCCGATTTGGCTGCCCAACGGCACCGCCCTGCGTACCCGCCTGGAAGACTTTCTCAAGGCCGAACAAATCAAGCGCGGCTATCAGCCCGTCATCACGCCACATCTTGGAAAGAAAGACCTCTACGTCACCTCCGGACACTACGAGAAATACGGCAAGGACTCCTTCCAGCCCATTCACACACCGCACGAGGGCGAGGAATACCTTCTCAAACCGATGAACTGCCCGCACCATTGCGAAATTTACCGCCACCGTCCCAAGTCTTACAAGGATTTGCCCATCCGCATTGCCGAATTTGGTACGGTCTATCGCTACGAACAGAGTGGGGAACTGCACGGGCTGACGCGCGTGCGCGGCTTTACCCAGGATGATGCCCATATCTTTTGTACCCCCGACCAAGTCAAGGATGAGTTTCTCAACGTATTGGACCTGACCAAGTACGTCTTGCAAAAAATGGGCTTTGAGGACTTTACGGCACAAATATCACTCCGCGACAAGGAAGACCGTTCCAAGTATATCGGCTCCGAAGAAAACTGGGAGAAGGCCGAGCAGGCCATTATGGATGCTGTCAAGGAGGCCGGACTGGACGCCGTCGTCGAATACGGCGAAGCCGCCTTCTATGGCCCCAAGCTGGACTTTATGGTCAAGGATGCCATCGGGCGCTCGTGGCAGCTCGGCACCATCCAGGTGGACTACAACCTGCCGGAACGCTTCCAGCTTGAATACATCGGCCCGGACAACCAACCCCACCGGCCGGTCATGATTCACCGCGCGCCCTTCGGCTCGATGGAGCGCTTCGTCGCCGTCCTGACCGAGCACTGCGGGGGACACTTCCCACTCTGGCTCACACCGCAGCAATATGCCATCCTGCCCATTAGCGACAAATATTCGGACTATGCCGAGGCGGTTCAGCAGCAGCTTGCTGCCGCCGGCATCCGCGGCAACATAGACCGGCGGGCCGAGACGATCGGCCGCAAGATCCGCGATACGGAGGTAAAGAAAATTCCCTTTATGCTCATCGTCGGCGAGAAAGAAAAGCAGGCCGGCACCGTCGCCGTCCGCCGTCAGGGCGAGGGCGACATTGGTACAATGCCTGTCGCCGGGTTTATAGATTATTTCAAGAAACTCCTTTGATGCCCCCGCAATGGATCGCCTCTCCGACAAAGTAAAACGCCTGCCCGAGTCGGCCACCTTAAAAATGGCCCGGCTTGCGCGCGAGTTGCGCGCGCAAGGTAAGGATGTCATCTCGCTCAGTCTGGGTGAGCCCGACTTTGACACGCCTCAACACATCAAGGAAGCCGCCATCCAGGCCCTGCGCGATGGCTATACCAAATACACGCCCGTGCCGGGCCTGCCGGAACTGGTCGAGGCCATCCGGCTCAAGTTTAAGCGTGACAACGGCCTGACGTTCGACAAAGACCAAATCGTCGTCTCCAACGGAGCCAAGCAGTCCATCTTCAATATCAGTCAGGCCCTGCTCAACGAGGGAGATGAGGCCATCATCCTGACGCCGTACTGGGTCAGCTACCACGACATTATCCAGATGATCGGCGGCAAGCCCGTGCCCGTCAGGGCCGGTATCGAACAGGACTTCAAGGTCACGCCCCAACAACTGGAAGCGGCTATCACACAGCGTACCAAATTTGTCCTGTTTTCCTCGCCGTGCAATCCCACCGGTTCGGTCTATACGCAAGAGGAACTGGAAGGCCTGGCCGAGGTGATCGCCCGTCACCAATTGATCGTCGTCTCGGACGAGATTTACGAATACATCAACTTCACCGGGCAGCATGCTTCGATTGGCACCATTGACGCGGTACGGGATTTGACCGTGACCGTCAACGGCTTTGCCAAGGGCTTTGCCATGACGGGCTGGCGCTTGGGCTATATCGGCGCACCGCGGTGGCTGGCGCGGGCCTGTGCCAAGATTCAGAGTCAGGTCACTTCGGGTGCTACCGCCTTCGGGCAAAAGGCCGGTGCCGTCGCGCTCACGTCCGATCCGGGACCTACCATTGCCATGCGGGAGGCTTTCCGCCGGCGGCGCGACCTGGTCATCGAATTATTGTCGGCCATTCCCGGCGTCAAGACCAATCATCCCAAGGGGGCCTTCTATATCTTTCCGGATATGCAGGCTTTCTTTGGCAAGTCCTTCGACGGCCAGACCATCCGCCATTCGGACGACCTGGCGGAGTACCTGTTGCGCGAAGCGCTCGTCGCCACGGTATCCGGGGCCGCTTTCGGTGATCCCAATTGTATCCGCATTTCTTATGCCGCTTCCGAAGACCAGCTGCGGGAGGCCATCCGCCGGATGGGCGAGGCGCTCGGCAAGCTGTCCTGACGCGCATTCAGGGGATTCCCAAGATTTTGTGTATTTGAAGTGAAATCTTCCACCGGGGATGTCGCATACAGTATTCCAGGGCACGGCGGGTATTGTCGTCCCGGTCCGGACCGTCCATCGGCTGAAGGAAAAAGTGTGCAAAGTCCAATTGGCGGAAAGCCTCGGGCGGCGCACCGTTTTGCGGATACACCAGTTTCAATTCATCACCGCTGCGCAATACCAGGTCGGCACCGGCTTTGGGGCTTACGCAAACCCAGTCCACGCCGGGGGGGTGCGGCATAGTGCCATTGGTTTCCACGGCAATATAGGAACCGTACCGATGCAACGCATCGGTAAACTCTTCATCCAGTTGGAGCAGCGGTTCACCGCCGGTACAGACGACAAACGGGGAGGATTGGTCCGGCCAAAGTGACCGTACTTTTCGGGCGAGTGCGTCGGCGGTATATTTTCCGCCGCCCGGCCCATCGGTGCCCACAAAATCGGTATCACAAAAGGTGCAGACGGCCGTAGCGCGGTCGGCTTCGCGGCCGGTCCACAGATTGCAGCCGGCAAAGCGGACGAAGACGGCGGGACGGCCGGCGTGATAGCCTTCGCCCTGGACGGTGTAGAAAATTTCTTTGATGGTGTAGGTTTTCATGTGGCGCGTTGCGGTACCTGTTTAATTGTTGAGTTGTAGTAACTGTTTAGGTACGTTGAGTTTACTCCAATAACGCTGGCAAAAAAAAACGGTTTTGCGGCCCCGCACTAACGGTTTGATGGTCCAAGGTCAACGGTCCAAGGTACATGGTAGTGTCAGGTGTACGTGCGGGACGGTTTAGCGGTTTTGCGGTTCTTCGGTTCTTCGATCACAAAAATCCGGTCAGAAGAAAATTTGGTCAGCATTTACGCTGCGGTTAGTGAGCGGAGTCGAACTAAGCCTGCGAAGCGTCCCAAACTACTTTTTAGATTGGCCCCATCCATACACCGTATTTACCTCCCCTTAGCGATGGTGATGATTTCGGCGAAGACGCCGGCGGCAGTGACTTCTGCCCCGGCGCCCGGGCCGCGCACGATCAACGGATGGGTGTGGTAGCGCTTGGAGGTGATGGCGACCATGTTGTCACCGCCTGTCAGGCCATAAAACGGGCTGGATGCATCCACTTCCTGCAGTCCGATGCGACAGTGCCCGTCCTGGTAAGTGGCCAGCATACGGAGGACGCATCCGTTTTGAGCGGCAGCATCCCGGTGTCCGGCAAAAAACGACTCGGCTGCTTCCAACTCGGCGAAGAAGGCTTCTACATTGGGCGCGTGAAGGCAAGCATCGGGCAGGATGGGATCCGACTCGACATCGGACAACTCCATAGCGGCACCGGCTTCCCGGGCCAGGATGACAATCTTGCGGGCGACGTCCAGACCTTTCAAGTCTTCCCGTGGATCCGGTTCTGTGAAGCCAAGCGCTTTGGCTTCACGCACCACGTCGGCAAAGCGCTTGTCCGCCGTATAGGCACCAAAGATATAGGATAGCGTACCTGACAGGACGCCTTCGATCTTGAGTATGGTATCACCGGACCGCACCAGGTCCCGGATGGTGGCGATGAGTGGCAGGGCGGCACCGACATTGGTCTCGTACAGGTAGGAGACGTTGTTGGCGCGGGCCAGTTGTTTGAGCCGGCGGAAGCGGAGCAAGGGGCCGGATGCCGCTACTTTGTTGGGTGTGGAGATGGAGATGCTGTGATCGAGTACGTGTCCGTAGAAAGCGGGCACGCGGTCGCCGGCGGTACAATCCACAAAAACCGAATTGCGGAGATTCATTTCACTCATGGCGGTGACAAAGGCGGCCAGGTCTGACTTGTCGCCCTGATCCAGAAGTGTTGGCCAGTCGGCGATGGGCATGCCGGAGGCATCAAAATACATGCGGCGGCTGTTGGCGATGCCGCAAAGCTTGATTTCCAAAGCATGGTCGCGAATGAGCGTGGGATTTTGGGCTTCGATTTGGCGGAGCAATTCCTTGCCTACCAGTCCGGTGCCAACGACGAAGAGATGGACGCGCGTGATGGCATCACTAAAAAACATTTCATGGACGGCATTGACGGCCTTGCGCTTGTCGGCCCGGTCGAGGACGACCGAGATGATCAACTCCGAGGAGCCCTGGGCGATGGCAACGACATTGACGCCGTTGGCGCCGAGGGCGCGGAAGAGCATGCCGGCGATGTTGTGGCGGTTTTTGATGCTTTCGCCGATGATGGCGATGATGCACAAATCATCTTCCATCTTGACCGGCTCGACGATGCCGCGCTCGATCTCCAGTTCAAAGGCTTTGTCCACGGCCGCCTTGGCGGGTAGTGCATCGGCGGGCGAAACGGCAAATGAAATGGCATGCTCCGACGAGCCCTGAGTGATCATTATGATATTGACGCCTTCGGCAGAGAGTGCACTGAACAGGCGCGCGGCGAAGCCGGGCACTCCGATCATGCCGGTACCGCGCAAGGTCAGTAATACCACCTTGTCAATAGAGGCGATACCGGTGATGAGCTGGCCGTTGGGCGCCTTGACGCTGCTGATGCGCGTTCCTTCAAAACCGGGTTGGAATGTATTCTTGATGACAATGGGAATGTCGGCTTCCAATGCGGGCCGGATGGTCGGCGGATAGATGACCTTGGCACCGAAGTGGGACATTTCCATGGCCTCGGCATAGGTCACCTGTTTCAAACTGCGCGCGTCCGGCACATCGCGCGGGTCGGCTGTCAGGATACCGTTGACATCGGTCCATATCTCGATGAGCTCCGCATCCAGCGCGGCGCCAAACAAGGCGGCCGTATAGTCCGAACCGCCGCGGCCCAGTGTGGTGCGGATGCCGTCCTCCGTCGCCCCCAAAAAACCGGTGATGACGGGTATGCCGGGAAACTGTGCCATCCACGCTTGTATCCGCGCGTAGGTGTCCTCCTTCCGGACACGCGCGCCGCCGAATCGGTCATCGGTGATCACCACATTGGCGGCATCGAGATAGGGGGCCTGGAGTCCTTTGGAAGCAAGAAACTGCGACAGCAGAAAGGCCGAATTGCGCTCTCCGAAGCTCACGATGTAATCTTTGGTGCGTGCGGTCAGTTCGCGGATGGCCTGTACGGCTTGGAGGATATTGTCCAGTTTGGCAAAGCGCCGCTCGAATTTTTCGCGAGTATGCCGGAGCCGATCTCCGTCCAACAGGCCGGTGGCCGCGTCCAGGTGCCGGACGCGGAGGGCGTCCAGTTTCTCTGTGAAGTCACTGCCCGAAGCGGCCCGGTCTGCCAGTTCCAGCAGGGCGTCCGTCACCCCGCCCATTGCCGAGACCACCACGCCGAAGCGTTCGCCGGCTTCATAATAGGATTCCACTATCGCCGCCACCTGGCGAATCGTGTCCGGGCTGGCAACGGACGATCCGCCGAATTTGAGAATTTTCATCCAGTTCGGTTTTCTGCCGTAAAGGTACGGAAAACAAAAATGAGTGTAATTGCAGGCCCCGGTTCGACGTCGCTCGGTTCGATGGTGCTCCGACCGTACCGACCGGGGCCTGCGTGGAATCGGGCGCTGCGCGCCCGTTGAATCGCCCCTTCGGGGCGTTGAATTGCGCCTCCGGCGCGTTGAATACTAACAAATGAAGTAACTGTCTAGGTACCCGCTGTTTTTGCGCTAAAATGGCCTTGTTGAATGGAGAATTGAGAATTGAAAATGCCTATTATCCCTATAAAACAGGAGCGCCTGAACAGTTACGTAACTGTTTAGCTGGACTTTACTACTTTTCCCTACATTCAAGCGACAGCTTGAGTTAGAAGAAACCTTAGATGTCGGATTGTATGTAAATAATTTTCAATATGGTTATTTTCATCCCTTATTGAGAATTTAGTATTTCTCA
>Ga0256832_1000752_pt1:7500-21345 | contig 21345 bp, 13 predicted proteins | sample 134614metaG_FD_190534 | JGI IMG/M metagenome (GOLD analysis project Ga0256832, IMG submission 190534) | Hydrothermal vent microbial communities from Lau Basin, Pacific Ocean - 134-614 | ecosystem: Environmental > Aquatic > Marine > Hydrothermal vents | place: Pacific Ocean: Lau Basin... | reverse complement strand
GGGCGAAGCCGAGCCCGTGTCGCCCACGGTCATCGTGCTGCTGCCAGGCGGCGTGACCGGGTTCGGGTTGAAGGTGACGGTCGTGCCGGGCGGGTTGCCAGTGGCGCTGAGGGTGACCGGATCGCTGAAGCCGCCCGTGCTGCCCACGTCCACGGTGTAATCTGCGTCCGTGCCGGCGCAAACGCTCTGAGAATCGGGCGTGACGCTGAGGGTGAAGTCCGCCTGGGTGGTGCAGTTGGGGAATTTGAAGGAGGCGATGCGGGTGGTCCAGTTGGCGCTGCTGGTGGATTTGTAGTATTCGGTGGTGAACCAGAAGGTGCAGTCGTCCACCGGGTCCACGGCCAACATGCTGTAATCGCCCCAGCGACTGGCGCTGTGGGTCTGGGCGCCGCCGCCGTCGATAATGGTGCCCTCGCCCTGGGTCAGCTCGTTGAGGGGATCGTCGAACAGACGCCCGGCGTAGCGGATGCCCGGATAGATGGAGGCGCTGGAGACGCTGTATCCGATAGCGAGATTGCCCACCGCGTCCATGGCCGCGCTGCCCATCCAGCGATGCAAGCCGTCATCCGGGGCGAAGGTGCTCTGCTGATAGACCGTCCATGGGTCCGCGGTGCTGCTACGACGCAGTTCGTACCAGCGCACGCCCGCGCGGCCGCCACCCGCGTCCACGGTGTGATTGAAGACCAGCGCTTCATGATCCCCGAAATTGCGATAGGCCAGGCGATACATGCCCCGATCGCCGATGGCGTCCAGCTTCTCGGCCGTGCCCTTCTGGGGGATGCAATCCCGCACGCCATCGTAGACGCAGGGCATGGAATCGAATTCGGCGATGTTGATGATAATGGGATCGGTGTTGAATGTGGTGTTGTTGGGATCGTCCCAGTCTACATGGAATTCGTGGTAATGGATCTCGTCGTTGGGCCAGTTGGCCGGGTCCCAGCTACCGTCGATGACTTCGATCATGTAGTTGGGCGCGCCGTCGGGCGGCAGGGTGGAGCCATCCAGATCGGCGGGGAGCATTCCGCCCCAGTCTGTGGAGGGCAGCTCGAAGTACTGCATTTGGGCATCCAGCCCTTGCAGCATTTTATCCCGCTCGAACGCGTAGACGCCTGTGCCCGCCCAACTGCTGCCGTTGAGGAAGAGATTGGCGGTCATGTAATAGCCATCGGGCCAGACGCCGAGCTTGGGGTAATCGTTCATTTTGTTGTCGCTGGTCTTGAACGCGTAACGGTACCAGCTTCCCGTGGGATCGGGCGTTTGAGAGATGGCGATGCACTCGTAATAAGGGCCGTCGATGGCAAACTGGCTGATGAGCCAGCGATCCGCCATGGGATCGTAGAGGACGACGGGATCGCCGTCGTTGTTCTGTTCACACTGACCGCCAAAGCCCTGCCAGATGCTGTTGATGGCCGCAGGGCCGTAGAGCAGGTTGCCCGATTTGTCGTAGATGACGAAATGGATGTTGACAGTCTGCACATAATGATTGGGCCCCACGTCGCCGTTGGTGTCGGGCGGCAGCACGCCTTCCAGGTTATCGGTGCCCTCGAAGTTGACAATCGTGCCGGGCATGGCATTGGGCCCATACGTCCTCTGCAAAGCAGCGTCTTCATGCGCGAGGAGATTCCCTCCCGATGGCTGCCGCCAGAGATTGGGCATCTCGCGGATTTCTCCGGCCTGTCGCGGCGGAATAATGGGCATCTCCCGGAGTGGGGGCGAGAGATCGTGCTTTTCGGCGTATCTCACGGTGGGGACGAGCCCGCCCCCTTGGGCGGCGGCAGTTCCTCCCACTGCGTGTGAGCCCAATGCGATGAGGATCATCAGCAGAAGGGTGAAAAGAATCAGGGGCCACTTTTTCATTGTCAATCCCTCGGTGTGGAAGAGAGCGTCATGGTTGACGCGGCGTAAAGAGGCGGGGAATTTGCCAAGTATAGATCGCCCATGCCAATACGTCAATCGCTTTGTAAAGCAGGCGTCACGAGCGGCGGCGCGCCGATACCGATGAAAATGAGAACGCAGATGACGCAGATGCAACGCTGATTTCCGCAGATAATCTTTAGTCTTCAGTCTTTTTTCTTCGTGCCTTCGCTTTCCTTCGCGCCTTCGTGGCTCTATTTTCAAAGCAGTCCGATGGCAGGCAACCACTATCCGGGAAAATACGCCCAATCATACCCGGAAACAGCCCTACAGGAAAATCGGGGGACGTGTGCTATCATAGGTAAAATCCCATTGCCGCCTTCTCACACCATTCCCATCAAGGAGCGCATCCATGAGCGAAGCCATTGCTGCACACCGGCCCGTGGAAACGAGCCGCCAGGAAATTCGGAGCTGGGCCATGTACGATTGGGCCAACTCCGCGTTCAGCACCATCGTCGTCACCACGCTGCTGGGGCCCTATCTTTCCTCCCTGGCCGAGAATACGGGCGGGGTGCAGTTTCTGGGGCTCCGATTCGAGCCGGACGCATTTTTCCCTACGATGGTTTCTGTTTCGGTCGTCCTGCAGGTGATTTTTCTGCCGATTCTGGGGGCCATCGCTGATTATTCTCGCCTCAAGAAAAAGCTGATGCTGGTCTTCGCCTTCATCGGCGCGATCGCGACCCTGTTGCTCTTTTTCGTCAGTCCCAATATCCCGTTGGTGGGCGTCAATGGCGCGGTGATCATGGGCGGACTGTTGTTTGTCATCGCCAATCTCTCTTTCGGCGCGGCGGTCGTCCTCTACAACGCGTTCCTGCCCGATATCGCCGAGCCCAAGGACCGGGACAGCGTGAGTTCGTTTGGCTGGGCGCTGGGCTATCTGGGCGGCGGCATCGCCCTGGCCATCGCCCTGGGCCTGTTCACCTTGATGGAGGACAAGGGACTGGCGGTGCGCATCGGTCTGGCCCTGGCGGGCGCGTGGTGGTTGATTTTCACCTTGCTTTTCCCCGCCCGCCATCTGCGCCAACGTCCGCCCTTGAAAATGCTCCCGCCCGGTGAAAATTACTTCTCCCAGGGCGTGAAACAAATCATTCGCACGCTCTCGACCATCTATCGCAAGTATCCGGAAACACTCAAGTATCTCATTGCCTATCTCATCTACAACGACGGCATCCAGACGGTGATTGTGGTTTCGACGCTGTTCGCCGCGTCGGAACTGGGTGCAAAGGCCGACGTGCTTATGATTCTCATCCTTATGATCCAGTTCATCGCCTTTTTCGGAGCGTTGGCTTTTGGGTGGCTGGCGCAGCGTATTGGAGCCAAGAAATCCATCATCATCTCGTTGGCCATCTGGGCGGGCATCGTCATCTATGCGTATGCGCTATTGTATGAGATCTGGCAGCTTTTCATCCTGGGCGTGTTCGTGGCCCTGGTCATGGGCGGCTCTCAGGCCCTCAGCCGATCGCTCTTTTCTCAGATGATTCCCAAACAGAATGAATCGGAGTACTTCGGATTTTATGAGATCAGCGAGCGGGGCACATCGTGGTTGGGGCCGGCCCTCTTTGCGGCCGCAGTCCAGTTCACAGGCAGCTCCCGCGTCGCCATTCTCTCAGTCATCCTTTTCTTCGTCGTGGGCTTGCTGCTGTTGATTCCGGTCAATGTGCGCAAGGCCATGATCGACGCGGGCAATGACCCCGCGGGGGTGGTGCTATGATCGTCGCCCTCGAATCCACGGTTATCGCCCACGGGCTGCCCTATCCTCGCAATTACGAAACCGCCCTCCATCTGGAGGAGGTGATCCGGGCGGAAGGGGCCGAGGCCCGCACCTGCGGCTTCTGGGCGGGCAAGCCGGTCGCGGGGCTCACGCCCGAACAGATCGCCCATTTCGCCCGCGGGGAGGGCGTGATCAAAGCCTCGCTGCGGGATATCGCCATCGTCGCCGCCCGCAAGCTGCACGCGGCCACCACCGTGGCTACAACCATGTGGGTGGCCCATCGGCACGGCATCCAGGTGTTCGCCACGGGCGGGCTGGGGGGCGTGCACCGCGGGGAGGATTACGACGAATCGGCCGATTTGACCGCACTGGCCACCATCCCGGTGCTGGTGGTGTGCGCGGGCGCCAAGGCCATTCTCGACCTGCCCCGCACCCGCGAGCGGCTGGAGACTCTGGGCGTGCCGGTCATCGGCTATGGGGTGGATGAGATGCCCGCGTTCTACACCCGCAGTTCGGGCCTGCCCGTGGATGCGCGCTGCGATGCGCCCGAGGAGGTGGCCGCCATCTGGAAGGCGCACCGGCGGTTGGGGCTGCGCACGGGCATGTTGGTGACCGTACCCGTGCCCGAGGAGGCGGCGTTGGATGAGGATGTGGCTACCGCGGCCATCGAGGAGGCGCTGACGGCAGCCGAGGCCGCGGGCGTGCGGGGCAAGGCCATCACGCCCTTCCTGCTGGCCTACATCGCGGAACACACGGGCGAGGCCGCGCTGCGCGCAAATCTGGCCTTGCTGGAGAACAACGCGCGGCTGGCTGCAGCCATCGCCCAGGCGCTGGACTGACCTCCTGGCTATGTCGGAAAAGAACGTCCTGGTCATCACGCCTTTCATCTGGGAGGGCGGCCCCTGGCGGGGCAAGCGCACGGTGTACGCCATTCTGGAGGGCTTTCAGCGGGCGGGCTATGAGGTGCATGTGGTCACAGGCGCGAACCGGCCCGGTCTCAGCGACCAGGTTTGGGAAGGGCTCCATATCCACTACTTCCGGCCCGCGCTCGCGCCCGGCGGGGGCGCATTCGACGCGTTCCACTCCTATCTCACCCAGGTGGCGCAGGGGCGGAGCCCGTGGCGGCGGCATCTCAGCTTTCGTTTGTATTGGCTGAGCTTCGTCTGGGGTGCGGCCCGGCGGGCGGAGGGGGTGGCCCGGGCCCATCCCCCGCGCTTCCTCTACGGCATCAACAATCCCGGCATCCCCCCGGCCTGGCGGGTGGCCCGCAAGCTGGGGATGCCCTTTTTTGCCCGCATCATGGGCAGCGCCATCCCCCAATGGGCGGCCTCGCGGCTGAAGCTCTATCTGGCCCGCTTCGACGAACTGCTGGCCTTCAAACTCCCGGCCGAGGCCATCATCCTCACGGACGACGGTCAGGCGTCAGCCGAGGATATCGCCCGCAAGCTGGGCGTGCCCGAGGAGCGCATCTGGATGTTTCGCAGCGGCATCGACAAGGCGGTTTTTCAGCGGCCGATGGACAGCCGGGCCGCCAGGGAGAAGCTGGGCCTGCCCGCGGACGCGAGGATCATCCTCTGGGTGTCGCAGCTGGTGGCCTGGAAGCATCCCGAGCGTCTGTTGGAGGCCATGCCGCGCGTGCTCGAACGCGCGCCCGAGGCCCTGGCCCTGTTCCTGGGCGATGGGCCCATGCGCGCGGACCTGGAGGCCCGGGCGCGGGCGCTGGGCATCGATCATGCCGTGCGGTTCGATGGTTTTGTGGCCCGGGACAAACTCCCCGCGTATTTCCACGCCGCGGACCTGTTTACCGCGTTCTACGACTACGCCAACATCTCCAACAGCCTGCTGGAGGCCATGCTTAGCGGCCTGCCCGTCGTGGCGCTCGATACCGGCCACACCGCGGACATGGTGCACCACGGCGAGAACGGGCTGCTCATCCCGCCCGACCGGCCGGAGGCCATCCCCGACGCCCTCCTTGCCCTGCTGACCGATGAGGCGTTGCGACGGCGTTTGGGCGAGCGCGCGGCCCGGGCCGCGGATGCCATGCTGCTGACCTGGGAGGAGCGCATCGATCGGGAGATCGCGCGCATCGAGGGGGTGTTGCAGGCGCGTGAGTCAACATAATTTGGGTGTGTCCTTTTTCGGTTGAGGAGTCTCACCGCAGTACTCGCCGACTGAAGTCGGACTCTTCTGGCCTACGGCCATCCCCCTCTTCATCTCCCCCGCAAGCGGGGGAGAATAGCGGAAGGGAATAAGATGACGGCCTCCGCCGTCCAGTTTTCCGGTCGACGAAGGTCGACCATCGGCGCCATCGAATCCTCCTTCCTTATTTCCTCCCCCGCCCGTCTCGAAGCGGGGGAGGAAGCAAAGGAGGGGGCTTGCGCCTAAAGAGCCCGAGTTCACTCGGCCAGTGCGTCCGGCTAACGCCAACTCATTTAGGACGCACCCCAAAGAAAAACTTTGCGCCTTGGCGACTTTGCGTGAGATTTTCGTCCGTATCGGCGAGCTATTGCTCGTGTCGCCTGTTCCGAAAATAGCGTTGCGTTGGTTTGCAAAAGCAACTCGAAGCCCCCGATGGGCGAGTCTGTAACCGGCGTGATGCGTCATGCGTAATCCGTGAGGTCGTTACGCATCACGCATTACGTTTCACGTAATACGGGCACCAGGCCTCGGCGGGGATGGGGCGGTTGTAGTGGGGGCTGTCGGGATTGCGGCAGAACGCGTGGCGTTTGCTCATCTGCCCGTCTCCGCTGCTCCAGAAGATGTCGAGGTGCGCGCATGTGTGGCAGGTGCGTCCGCGCAAGTGATTCCAGATAAGTTGCAATCGACTCATGAGTCGTCGTGATCATCGTAAACGGCACTGTCATCCTGGCGTTGGCGGGCGGGCAGTCCCAGGATGACGTCCTCGCCTCCTGTGAGGCGGGCGAGTTTGAGGCGGGCCTTCTTCAGCGCCCGCTTCAACGGTTTGCCGCTATACACGCTGGCAAAGGTGGAGACCGCGGCCCGTTCGTCCAGGTCCAACCCATATCGCTCCCGCAATTCCTCGCGGTGTTTGCTGAGCCACAGGTAGAGGTCGGTGACCGTGCGGCCAGGGAATTCATCCAGCAGCCCGCTTTCTTCGATGGCTCGGGCCAAAGGTAGATAGACGTTCTCATACCAGCTCAGCGCGGCTTCCTCGTAGGGAACTTCCTCGCCTCGAGCTTCGCCCAGATACCAGCGATGCACCGAGATATGTTCGTAGAGATCGCGATAGCGACCCGGCTCTGTCAGACGGATGGGCGCATCGGGATAGTGTTTGTCCAGGCCCGTGCGACGCAGGAACTGCAAACGGCTGGCCTCGATCAGCCATTGACGCAATTCCTCAGCGTTTTTAGCCTCGATGGGAATCGACGTTTCCACGGGCGTGACAAAGGCTTCGATGGTCTTTTCGCCGTGGGCGCGGGCCACGGAGACGCGATGATTGCCATCCCGCACGAAGTACAAATCGCCCACTTTGATCAGGTCCACCGGCGGCAGGCCCGTCAGGGTCTCGCGGGCCGCGTCGACCCGGGCCCAGCGCTCCTCCAGGGCTTCGTTTTTGGGCAAAAAGGCGCTGTTGAAGTCGCGATAGCGCCCCACGCTGCCCACGATCTTGTCCAGGGGCACTTCTTCGAGCCTGGGGCGAACCCCCACCTCGCGGGCCTGGAGCGCCCGGCGTACCTCGTCATAGCTCAGCAGCTCCGAGCTCTCCCCGCGAATGCGCTTGACCCAGTCCTGCAGAAAAGCCTGCATGTGGGCGTCGCGGAAGCGTTGAAGCGCCTGATTGATTTGAGTATCGGTGGGTTCGGATGTCATAGTGAGAAAGAGAAAACGACGGGGGGCGAGCCCGCGCCGATACGGACGAAAATGAGAACGCTGAGAACGCGGATGCGACGCTGATTTTCACAGATTGTTGTAACTGCTAAGGTAGCCTGGTTCGGCATCGAAAAATGCCTTGCCACGAAGGCTCGGCCCCCCTCCGGCTCCCCCGAGCTACGCTCAGGGGGAGGGGACGAAGACAATGCAGGTTTGCAAGTTTGCAGGTCACAAGTGGCAAGTCCTTCTGGCTGCGAGGTTTTTCACCTGCTACTTGCCACCTGCCACTTTTCCCCTTCGTGCCTTCGTGTCGTGGTGTCTTCGTGGTTTTCGACCTTGCTACGTTAGTAGTTACGCGTAATGCGTGATGCGTAACGATCTCACGTTTCACGTTTTCACGCATCACGCCCGTTGCCGCCTCGGCCAATCTTGGCTTGGCGATCCTTTCTCAACCAACGACAACACTATTTTCGGAACAGCTAAATCACGCGTACAACGGCGCCTGCCCGACGCGAATCGCCCGCGCCTTCGAAATAACCGGCGGGGCTGAGGCCGACGGAATGGGCGCCTCCGAAAAACATATGGCGAGTGGGCCAAACGGTGATATCATACCCCCATTCCCGTAATTTTTCAACCGCATCCCGTGGGAAGCCCGGTTCGATTTGCAAGGCGTTGCGCTCGAAATGGATACGTGGGGCCTCGACCGCATGATGCAAATCCATGTGCAGGTCGGTGTAATTGAGAAAGACCTGGAGGATGGCGGAGCGAATGCGGTTGGCTCCGCCCGAGCCCACGGCCAGCACCGGTTCATCGTCCTTCAGCACCAGGGTGGGGGCCATCATGGAGCCGATGCGCCGCCCCGGCTTGCCCTGCAGAAAACCGTCGGGATGCAGGTCGGCTTCGCCCAGGATATTGTTGAGGATGATGCCGGTTCCGGGCACGACAAAGCCAGGCGATTCACCCGCGGTGGTGGTGAGGGCGATGAGGTTGCCCTCGCCGTCGAGGACGCTGATATGGCTGGTGTTGCTGTGCTCGCGCGGCGGCAGCGGCGCTTCGGGATGGCGGCGGCCGAAGGATCGCAAGCGTCGGGCCAGCTCGATGGCGTGTTCCTTCACGTGCTCGGGAGCCAGAAAAGCCCCGGCGTCGCCCGTGAGCTCGAACATGGGCCGGGCGAGATTGGTCTGCCGCATCACCTCGGCCAGCAGCTCCAGATGCGTGACGCTGCCGAAGGGGATCTGCGGGAGGGCGTAGTCTTCCAGTAAAGCCAGGGAGAAGGCGATGAGCGCGCCCCCGCGTGAGGGGGGCGGATTCGTGAGGAATTCGTATTGGCGATAGTGCTGATGCAGAGGTTCGCGCACGATGACCTGATATTCGGCCAGGTCCCTCTCGGTGATCAGGCCGCCATGCGTCCGCTGGTCGGCCAGGATGGCTTGCGCAACCTCGCCCCGATAGAAGAGATCGGGGCCTTCCCGGCCCAACGCTTCCAAAAAATCGGCGAGTTCGGGGTTTTTATAATGGAAATCGGCGCGCAGGAACCTATCGGGCGCGCCGAATAGCCGGGCCAGGGCGTCATCCGCGGCGAAGATATCGTAGAGGAGTTCGCCCACGTAGGCCCCGAAATCGCCCAGGGGAACGCCGTTGCGGGCGAGGTGGATGGCGGGCTCCAGGACGACGGAGAGGGGGAAGTTCCCCAGGTCTTCCTGCAGGCGACAGAGCCCGGCGATAAGCCCGGGCGTGGCGACGCTGGCCCGGCCAATGTGGAAAAGCTGATGGGTGGGGCCGTAGTTGACGTCGATGGCGTAGAAATCGGGGGGATTGGGCCAGTCTTTCCGGTCCATGCCCTTGCCCGGGAAATCGACGAAGAAGTCATAGAGCCATGCGTGGGCGTCTCGATGCCGGAATACGAGGGCGAAGCCGCCGCCGCCCGGCGCCACCAGCGTGGGTTCGGCCATGAAGCTGGCGAAACTGGCGGCCACCGCGGCATCGACGGCATTGCCGCCCGCCCGCAGCATCTCCGCGCCCGCTTCTGCTGTTTGCACACTTCCTGCTGCAATGATGCCTTTGGTCATGAAGGATTCACCGGCTGTTAAAATCGAATTCTTTCCACAAAGCGTTGAGATAATGGTAGGGATCGTGATGATACGCGTCGAGATCGACGTCGAAATCGGGGAAATCAAGGGAGGATGCTTCGGATGTCAGCGCCTGCACCAGCGGCTTCTCGCTGCCATCGGCCCGAAGCAGGCCAGTGACCCGCCGCCAGTTGGGCCGGTCGTAGGGAGGCACGCGCCAGTGGTCTTCGGGGACGTCGGCCCAGCGCCAGAACCAGAGCGAAGGCAAGTCCATCTGTCGGGCCAGGGCGATGACCTGGGCCAGATGCTCGGCGGCTTCCTCCTCGTTTGCGTAATAAACGCCGTCGCGGGAGAGAGAACGCTGCCCTGGCGGCGCGGTGGGCAACCCTGCCAGAAAGAGGGAGAGGGGCTGCTGGGCCAGGGCCAGCGTGAGCTTCAGGGCGAATGCAATCCAGGCGACGCTCAGGGGCAGACGGCGGCGGTCGCTGGCGAACGCGGCGATGCTCAGGCCCGGCCGTCCGCCCGCGGCCAAAATGTCGCGCGGACCAATGGCCTCGCGGTTTTCCAGCGCGTCGAAAGCGATGAGAAACAGCGCATCCTGGCGAGGCGCGACCTGCTGTTTCCGGGCCAGGGTCTCATCCAACCAGCGGCGGACGTCGTCCCGGGCGTGAGCGGCGGAGAGTCGCCCGAAGCCGGGGAGCAGCTCCCAGCCCATGAGCGCAGGATGATCCGCGTAGAACGCGACCAGCTCATCCAGCAGCAGCCGTTGGGCCGAGCGCATGCGTTCGTCGGTGAAGGACGACCTCATGCGGCCCCAGGTGAGCCAGCTCTCGTTGACCAGCAGGGGCCAGTGGGGCGGGAAGGGGCTCGGCGTGACCCCCCAATCGGGCCACCACAGCGCCCCATCCCAGAAGCCGGTCCACAACCCGGCCACCACCCTGATCCCGGCGTCTTCGGCTATCTGCAAGAACTGGCCGAAGCGGTCGAAGACGCGAGGCTCGATGCGCCCCACGCCCGGCTGAAAATCCGCCCAGAACAGGGGAATGCGCACGGCCTGAATGCCCAGCGAGGCGATATGGGCCAGATCCGCTTCGATTTCGGCCGCGTCGAACGCCCGCCAAAGGCGGGGGCCGGTCTTGCGAGGGAGGTAGCCGATGCCGAGAAACATGAAGGGGAGGGGGCGAATGCGATGTCAGCGGGCGGACAGTTTATGATACTCATTGTCGCCCGAATCGCCAAACCAGGGGGTTGATCCGGGGTGCGTTTCAAAAATGGGGCGCACTAGCCGACTCAAGTCGGGCGCTTCAGGCCTGCGGCCAGTGGACGGCCTCCGCCGTCCATTTTCACCGTATGCAATAGGTCGACGAAGGTCGACCACTGGCGCGAAGCGCCCAAAAAGCCCGAGTTTACTCGGCCAGTGCTTGGCGACGAATCGACGATGATTTTTTGCCCCCAAATTGAAACGCACCCGTTGATCCGGGCGTGTCCTAAATTTTTGGCAAATCGCGTCGTCATCAGGAATTCGGTCATGCGGGCTCCACCCGGCGCTGAAGCGCCGGGCTACAAAACAACGCCGGGTGAAACCCGGCTTTGGACGCGGGCTGGCTCTGAAAGCCCCCTTGAGGGGGCGTCGTTTCTAGCCCGGAGGTTCACCTCCGAGGCGCCAGGCGCAACGCGCCCATAATTTGGGACGCACCCGCTTGATCCGATAACAAAAACCTCCCCCGCGGCCAGTGGGGGGAGGTCAGGGAAAGCGTGTGGGGTTTGGAGGCGGGCGATGCGAACGATAGATGACTGGTACGGGTGAAAATGGGAACGCAGATAATGCGGATGCTTCGCAACGCAGATTTCCGCAGATGATTTTCACAGATTTTTTATCTGCGTTCATCCGTTTCAATCTGCGTCATCTGCGTTCCCTCATCCTATTTTCAAAGCCCCTGGAATCAGGGCGCGCTCTTCTCGTAAATCCAGGGCTCGGCCGGGCGCAGCAGGCCCACCAGGATATTATCGCGCACCTGGTTCACCTCGGCCTTCAGACCCTGGCCCACCTTGCTCTCGAACAGATGATAAGGTGCGAGATCGACGCCGTTGTTGTTGAGGCTGGCGACATAATCCTCGCCTCCCTTGAAGGAGCCGCCCGCCACCGCGGCCACCGTGTCGAACACTGCCTGATCCGTGTTTTTCATGACGGACGTGAGGACCACATTGCCATATTCGGGGAAGGTCACATACCAATCGACCACGGCGCCGATGAACATGCGATTCCGTTCCTGCGCGGCGCGGGCGCTGCCCTTGGCGGCATCCTTGGCCACAGCAAAAATAACATCGCAATCCTGATCGAAGAAATCGTTGGCCACCTGATAGCCTTCATCCTCCGACGTCTTATCTTTCAGGAAGACGCCTTCCTTCGTATACACATCCCAGCCGAGGATGTCCAGATCGACGCCGTTCTGACGACGATAGTAATCTGCGCCATTGACGAAACCGGTCATGAAATCGGTGACCGCGGGCGTGTCGGCCGCGCCGTAGGTGCAGACAACGCCTGTCTGGCTCATGCCGCCCGCCAGATACCCGGCCATATAGCTCACCCCCACCACATCGAAGACGACGCCGCGCACGTTGGGGGCGTTGGAAGATGCGTCCACGATGGCGAACTTCGTATCGGGATGGGCTTTCGCGGCTGCGCCCGTGGCGTCCGCCATTTCCTCGCCGATGGTGATGATCAGGTCCGTGTTTTTGGCTACCAACGCGTCGATCCCCTTGGCGAAATCCGCTTCGGAGACGCTTTCCTCATAACTCGCCTCGATGGGGAACAGGTTTTTCGCCCGCTGGATGCCTTTCCAGGCCAGTTTGGTGAAGAATTTTTCCTCGATGCCGCCGACGGCGGTGACCAACCCCACCGAGAAGGGCTCGGGCGTGAAAGCCTCCGGCGCGGGCGTCGGAGTGAAAACAGGTTGGGCTTCGGAACTGCTGCAAGCGGCCAGGATGATGACTGCCAGGCCGACCATCAAGAGCAGGGCTAATTTTTTCGACATTGTCGCCTCCATGGATATGCGGGCCTCATTGCCTCGCAAAAATGGCTTGTATGAACGGAGTTCAGCTTACAAACTCATTACCTCAAGTATAGGCGAGGTTAACAGGGCTTGGCAACCGTTGAGGGGCGTTTTGTGATGGATTGACCAGATTTTCGATGGATTCGATGCAGCGAACTGACTCCTCTGCCAGACGAACTCCAAAGATTTTCCCAGACGCCGCCTTGTCATTATACTGGGGGACAAGCCAACCGCGGACGCATCCCCCGCTCTGTCGGTTTCATGGTTTCCCAATTTCAGTGGATTGCGATTTCGTGTGTAAACGCACACTGAATGAATTCAGGTCTAAGGGCGTTCCGCCGCATGTCCCCCTTCGGGGACATTTTTCCGTCCGGTTGAGTCTGTCTGCGTAGGCAGACAGGCGGCCAGGCAATCCGCCTTCCATATGTCCTCCCCCGCCCGTCTCGAAGCGGGGGAGGAAGCAAAGGTGGGGGCCAAAGGCCCCTAGCCCTGATTTTAATCGGTGGGCTAGCGGAAATCGTGAATTGCTGAATTTTCCCGTCGCGCCTTCGCATCATCTTTCCCCTTATGGCGCCAGGCTGGCGCGGGCCTGGTCGAAGACGTAACGAGCGAAACATGATTCACTACATCAAACTGGGCGGCAGCCTCATCACTGACAAGAACAAGCCGCTGACCCCACGCCCCTTGGTCATCCAGCGGCTGGCCCGAGAGATCGCGGCCGCGTATCGGGCGCACCCCGAACGCCGGTTCATCCTCGGGCACGGCAGCGGCAGTTACGGGCATGTCGTCGGCCAAAAATACGCTATCCGCGAGGGCGTGGAGGACGCCCGGGGCTGGCGCGGGTTTGCCGAGACGGGTTATATCGCGGGGCAGCTCAATCGGCTGGTGTTGGCCGCGTTGTTGCGCGCGGGCCTGCCTGCGGTCAGTTTGCCCCCTTCCTCTCTGGTCGCCTGCGCCGAGGGGAAGATCGTCAGCTTTCACGCCCGACCGGTCGTCTCCGCCCTGCACCACGGGCTCATCCCCCTCCTCTTCGGCGATGTCGCGTTCGACGAGACCCGCGGGGGCGTCATCGTCTCCACCGAAGAAGTATTCGCCGCGCTGGCCGATTATCTCCCCCCCGACCGCCTCACCCTGGCGGGCGTGGTGGACGGCGTCTACACGAGCGACCCCTTGCGCGACCCCAGCGCCCGACCCATCCCCCGCATCCGCGTGGGCGAGCTGGACGCCCTGGCCGAGGCCCTGGGCGGTTCCCACGGCGTCGATGTCA
>Ga0256832_1000752_pt1:0-2500 | contig 21345 bp, 13 predicted proteins | sample 134614metaG_FD_190534 | JGI IMG/M metagenome (GOLD analysis project Ga0256832, IMG submission 190534) | Hydrothermal vent microbial communities from Lau Basin, Pacific Ocean - 134-614 | ecosystem: Environmental > Aquatic > Marine > Hydrothermal vents | place: Pacific Ocean: Lau Basin... | reverse complement strand
GAGCTATCCATGGCCAGGGTGAAGGTGGGGTAACACCCACTGGAGGCCCGCACCCACCAATGTTGCAAAATTGGGGGATGAGCTGTGGATAGAGGTGAAATGCCAAACGAACCTGGAGATAGCTGGTTCTCCCCGAAATAGCTTTAGGGCTAGCCTCAGGCGTTCAGTACCGGAGGTAGAGCACTGGATGGGCTAGGGGGCTTAGAGCTTACCGAACCCAACCAAACTCCGAATGCCGGTACTCCACAGCCTGGGAGTCGGACGGCGGGAGATGAGTTTCGTCGTCGAGAGGGAAACAGCCCAGATCACCAGCTAAGGTCCCCAAGTATAGGCTAAGTGGGAAAGGATGTGGGGTTGCTGAGACAGCCAGGAGGTTGGCTTAGAAGCAGCCATCCTTTAAAGAGTGCGTAATAGCTCACTGGTCTAGCGATCCTGCGCCGAAAATTTAACGGGGCTCAAGCCTATCACCGAAGCTGTGGGATTTCAATCGTCTGCGGACGATTGGGATCGGTAGGGGAGCGTTCTGCACCGCTGCGAAGGTCGACCGTGAGGACGGCTGGAGCGTGCAGAAGTGAGAATCCTGGCATGAGTAGCGTAAAATGCGTGAGAAACGCATTCCCCGTAAGTCTAAGGTTTCCGACGGAAGGTTAATCCGCGTCGGGTTAGTCGGGCCTAAGGCGAGGCCGAAAGGCGTAGCCGATGGACAACAGGTTAATATTCCTGTACCGTCTGGATGGAGCGATGGGGTGACGCAGAAGGGTAGCCCAGCCTGTTATTGGATTCAGGTGCCAAGCCCGTAGGCGATGAGGCTCGTAGGCAAATCCGCGAGCTGAGCTGAGGGGTGAAGGCGGGCCATAAGGCCAGAAGTGGGTGAGCCCATGCTGCCGAGAAAAGCCTCTAAGCGTTGAAATCCAGGCGCCCGTACCGCAAACCGACACTGGTAGACGGGTAGAATATACCAAGGGGATCGGGAGAACCCTCGTTAAGGAACTAGGCAAAATGGGTCCGTAACTTCGGGAGAAGGACCGCCCCGGTAGGGTGAAGGGACCATGCGTCCCGGAGCCCGAGGGGGCCGCAGTGAAATGGCTCTGCCGACTGTTTACCAAAAACACAGGTCTCTGCGAAACCGAAAGGTGACGTATAGGGGCTGACGCCTGCCCAGTGCCGGAAGGTTAAGGGGAGGGGTTAGCCGCAAGGCGAAGCTCCGAACCGAAGCCCCGGTGAACGGCGGCCGTAACTATAACGGTCCTAAGGTAGCTGTGCTGCCTGCCTCGGCGGTGACGTCGAGGGCAATCGCTGGCTGTATGCGGGAAACTCCTTAGAGCCCAGCCTACTCGGGAAGGCTGCTTCCCAGTAACAATGGTTTGGGATTGGACAATCCGCAGGAAACCCACCTCGGTGGGGATCCTCAGAGACTATACGCCAGCCATCCAGATGAGGCTTTTGACCATGGAGTTAACCCCCGATTGGGTCGTGGGTTTTGTGGATGGTGAGGGGTGCTTCTACGTAGGCATCAACCCTCATTCCGACATGTCCACGGGCTATCAAGTCTTGCCTGAATTCCGTATCGTCCAGCACGAGCGCGATATTCAGGTGTTGTACGCACTCAAACGCTTCTTTCGTTGCGGTGTCGTACGCCGTAATCGAGAAGACCGCTATGAGTTGCGGATCCGTAAGCTCTCCTGCTTGCAGGAGGTGGTCGCTTTCTTCGAAAAGCATCCGCTGCGGACGAAAAAACAGGTGGATTTCGTGAAATTCGCCAAAGTGATTCGTCGTATGGCGGAAGGACGCCACCTGCAACGCGAAGGCTTGATAGAGATCATCGAAATCACCTTAACGATGAATCGGGCGGATAAGGCCAAGGCCAAAGCCGTCTTGCGAGAACTGAAAGCATCTGGATGAAGAGATAGTCCACACTGGCCGGAAACGGTCAGAGTAATGTGAGCGAAATTCCTTGTCGGGTAAGTTCCGACCCGCACGAATGGCGTAACGAGCGGAGCACTGTCTCAACGAGGGACCCGGTGAAATTGAAGTACGCGTAAAGATGCGCGTTACCCGCAGCAGGACAAAAAGACCCCGTGGAGCTTTACTGCAGCTTGACATTGAGTTAGGGCTTAGCCTGTAGAGGATAGCTGGGAGGCTGAGAAGCCAGGGCGCCAGCCTTGGTGGAGCCGCCGGTGGAATACCAGCCTGGCTAAGTCTTGGCCCTAACCCCTGGCCGTTATCCGGCAGGGGGACAGTGTCTGGTGGGCAGTTTGACTGGGGCGGTCGCCTCCTAAAAGGTAACGGAGGCGCGCAAAGGTGCCCTCAGGCTGAATGGAAACCAGCCGAAGAGTGTAAAGGCATAAGGGCGCTTGACTGCGAGACCTACAAGTCGAGCAGAGACGAAAGTCGGCCTTAGTGATCCTACGACTCCGAGTGGAAGGGTCGTGGCTTAACGGACAAAAGCTACCCCGGGGATAACAGGCTAGTCTTGCCCAAGAGTCCACATCGACGGCAA
>Ga0256832_1000751_pt1 | contig 21367 bp, 17 predicted proteins | sample 134614metaG_FD_190534 | JGI IMG/M metagenome (GOLD analysis project Ga0256832, IMG submission 190534) | Hydrothermal vent microbial communities from Lau Basin, Pacific Ocean - 134-614 | ecosystem: Environmental > Aquatic > Marine > Hydrothermal vents | place: Pacific Ocean: Lau Basin | collected... | reverse complement strand
CCCATCTCCCTTGTTACCAACCAGTACCTTGAATACCTGGAGCTTCTGAAGGCCCTGGACATAGAGGTGGCAGCAGAATACCTGCTCATGGCAGCAACCCTCATACAGATAAAGAGCAGGATGCTGTTGCCTTCTCAAAGGCCCCAGGAGATGGAAGAAGAGGACCCAAGGCTTCAGATAACAGTGGCCCTTCAGGAGCTCAAGAAGGCAAAGGAGCTTGCAGACAGGCTGAACGAGTGCCCAATGCTTGGAAGGGACGTTTTTCTATGCCCAGGGGAGCCTCAAAACCTCCAGGCCCAAAATATCCGGGAAGGTCTGGAAGGGGAGAAAACAGAAGGTCTTAACGTCAGTGTCTTTGAGCTTGTTGAGGCCCTAAGAAGGCTCCTAAAAGGCAAAGGCCTTCCAAGAACCATAGAGATAGAAAGGGCCAGGGTCAGGCTCTCTGAACGAATAGAAGAAATAGAGAAAATTATTATAGGTAGGGGAAAAGTGAGTTTCTTTAGCCTCTTTGACCAAGGGATGGAGCGAAGACTTGTTATTGTTACATTTCTTGCCATACTTGAGCTTTCAAAAAGAGGAATTATAAGACTTTTTCAGAAGACCCACGATGCAGATATAGTCTTAATAAGAAGGAAGGTTTTGGCTTTAGAAGCATGAAAACGGCTCTAACTGCAAGGCCCTTTAAGAAGGAGATGATTCGTTACCAAGGCTGGTTCGGCGCCTTTTCCAGGGCCTTTTTATCTAACGCATCAAGAAAAGGCAGGGAGGCCATAGGGCTAAAGCTCGTCCACAGCCAGAGGGTGCGCCATCTGGCTCTTACCCTGGCAAGGGAAATAGACCTTGACCATGGGGCATTATTTCTAAGTGAGCTTTGCGGGCTTTTTCATGACATAGGAAGACTTCCCCAGTTTGAGAAATACGGGACATTTCTGGATGCAAAGTCAGAAGACCATGCGCTTTTAGGCGTAAAGGTCCTCAGGGAAAATCAGGTATTAAAGGATTTAAAATTCGAGGAAAGACAGATGGTTCTTGATGCCATTTATGTGCATAACAAGTTTTCCATACCGGAAAGTTTCAAGGGCCTTAAGCTTATGCTTTCAAGAATCATAAGGGATGCAGACAAGATTGACATCTGGCGTGTCTTTGACGAATTTTACAAAAAGGGCAGGGGAAGCAGTGAGATAAACCTTGGCCTTCTGCCAGGGGATGCCATCTCTTCTGAAGTAATGGAGGATTTTTCTTCAGGCCGGATTGTCAGGCTTGAAAACGTAAAGAACCAGCTTGATTTCATGATCATGCGCCTAAGCTGGCTCTTTGATATAAATTTTAAAGTCTCTCTAAAGATCATCACCCAGAGAGGCTACATTGACACCATCCTGGAGAGGCTCCCAGAAAGTGAGGAAAGACACCTGATAGCCCGAAAAATTTCCAGTTTTTTAGAGGAGAGACTTGGCACATGAACAAGAAAAAGGCCTTTATCTACAACGTAATCTTCATAATCGGAACTTCAGCCCTGCTCATATTCTTGTGGATGGCACCTCCTGAGACCACTGCCAAGATACCCTATGATGAAAACCACAGGCAGTTTTTCAAGATGCCAAAGAAGGAGGCGGAAAAGATGTGTTCAAAGTGCCATGGAAAGGAGGCTGGCATGCCCCTTCCAAAGAATCATCCGCCAAAGTACAGATGCCTTTTCTGCCATAAAAAGGCCAAGCCAGGGTCTTGATCTGACATGGAACTTTGGTACACGGAAAAACATACACCAGCCGCTGGTATAACGCTAAAGTGCAAAGGGACCCTCTTTTCCACAACCACCAGATACCAGCGGATAGACGTGTTAGAGACCGAGGAATACGGCCGAATGCTTCTTCTTGACGGCCTGGTTATGACCACTGAAAGGGATGAATTCATCTACCATGAGATGCTGGTGCACCTGGCCATGCATCTTCATGAAAGGGCCGAAGAAGTCCTGGTGATTGGAGGCGGAGACGGGGGTGCCGTAAGGGAGCTTCTCCGCTACCCCTTTGTCAAAAAGGTGCTTCTTTGCGAGATAGACAGGCAGGTGGTTGAAACGTCCAAGAGGTTTTTCCCGGACATCTCCTGTGGCCTTGCGGATGAAAGGGTGGAGATCGTCTTTGAAGATGGAAGCAAAATCCTTAAAGATACTGAAAGAAAATTCGACATAATTATTGTGGACTCAACAGATCCCATTGGAGCGGCAAAGGGACTTTTTACAGAAACGTTTTACAGCGCGTGTAAAAAGGCACTTAAGGAAGGGGGCATACTTTGTGCGCAAAGCGAATCACCCATCTATCATCTGCCCACAATGTGCGAGATAAAAAAGGCCATACTTTCTGCAGGCTTTTCCTTTGCACGCTTTTACACCGCCCCCGTACCCACCTATCCAGGCGGGTACTGGTCGTGGGTGGTGGCGGGAACTGGCACCTTTGAGATTGAAATGATAAAGCGAAACCTCCTTCCTGAAGAAGGGTACGCGGAGCTTAAATACTTTAACACCAAGCTTGGTTTGGCCTCCTTCAGTCTTCCAAACTTTCTCGAAAGGGCCGTTGGTGAACCATGAAAAAAGGAAACAGAAATCAAAAAGGGTTCCTTTCAAGGGCAAAGGAGCTGTCCCAGTGGCTTTCATCAATAAGGCGCCATATCCATGAAAATCCAGAGGTGGCCTTCGAAGAGAGGGGGACGTCCAAATACGTCTGCTCAATTCTAAAGGAACTTGGCATACCATTTAAAAACAATATAGCGCGCACGGGAATCGTTGCGGAAATAGGGGACAAACACAGCAAAAACGTCGTATGTCTCCGGGCAGATATGGACGCACTGCCCATTCATGAAAAGACAGGGCTCGACTTTTCATCAAGAAAAGAAGGGGTCATGCACGCATGTGGGCATGACGGGCACGTGGCCATGCTCCTTGGTTGCGCAAGGCTCTTAAAGGAGCTCGGCATGGACAAGGGCCTTGTCAGGCTCCTTTTTCAGCCTGCAGAGGAGGGCAAGGGAGGCGCAAAAAGCATGGTTGAAGAGGGGTGTCTTGAAAATTGCCGTTATATATTCGGGGGCCACATAGACACCCACTTTGATGTTGGCAAGGTGGCAGTCCAGGAGGGGCTTATCTGCGCCTATGCAGACAGGGTCCGCATCGAAGTACAGGGTAAGGGAGGACACGCAGCAAGACCCCATGAGGCGGCAGACGCAATAGTTGCTGCAGCGAACCTTATTGTCATGCTGCAATCGGCCATAAACAGGAGGATAAACCCCCAGTATCCCTCCCTTGTTTCCATTGGCAGGTTTGAGGCAGGAAGCGCCCCCAATGCCATTGCCGAAAAGGCAATACTAAAGGGCACCATGAGGACCACCTGCGAGGAGATACGAAAAGAGACCTTTGAGGCCATAGAGGCATGTGCCCAGGCAGTGGAGGCAGCCTTCAGGGTGAAAACCAGTGTCACATTTCCTGAGCACTATCCCCCGGTTATTAACAGCAAGGATGCAACCAGGATTGCAAGGCAGGCCGCACTTGAGATTGTTGGAAAGGAAGGGGTCATTCCCTACCCTATCCCAAGCCTTGGTGGAGAGGACTTTTCCTTCTACCTTGAAAAGGTCCCAGGATGTTTTGTAAGGTTTGGGGCAAGGAAAATGGGCAATGACAGTCCTGCCCACAGCTCAGGCTTTGATTTTGACGAAAAGGTGCTTCCTGTAGGTGCGGCATTTTTTGCAAGCTGTGCAATAAAGGCACTTCTGGGCTAAAGTACTTGGGCCCTAATACCAACGAGGAGATGGTACCCCTTTGGTTAAGCCCATTTCTTTTAAAAAGAGCAAACAGTTCACAGTTGGAATAGAAGTCGAATTTCAACTTCTTGATGAGCAGAATCTCGGGCTTTGTTCTCGGGCCGTTGAGATTATCTCTTCCCTCCCTGATGAGCTAAAAGGTTACATAAAGCCGGAGTTTATCCAGTCAATGGTGGAGGTCAACACCAGAGTCTGCTCTACCATAAAGGAGGCAGAAGCAGACATCAGGGGCTCCATTGAGTTTCTTGAAAAGGCTGCTAAAGAGAACAGTTGCTCCATCTTTGCCTCAAGCCTTCACCCCTTCTCAAGCTATCAAGAACAGAAACTCTACCCTGACCCGCGCTACAAGACCATCCTGAAGGAGCTTCAAATTATAGGCAAAAGGCTAATAACCCAGGGGCTTCACTGCCACATAGGGCTCGACTCCGGGGAGACGGCCATAAAGGTCTTTGACAACCTTAGGGCATTTCTTCCCATGCTCCTTGCCCTAAGCGCATCAAGCCCCTTCCTTGAGGGTAAGGATACGGGCTTTGCCTCTTTCCGCTCAAAGCTCTTTGACGCCCTGCCCCGCTCAGGCATGCCAGATTCCCTGGATTCCTGGGAGAATTACTGCAACCTTGTTGAACTGCTTAAAAAATGCGGCATAATAGAGCAGCCAAGGGACATCTGGTGGGACGTCAGGCCAAGCCCTGACTTTGGGACTATAGAGATCAGAATCTGCGACATACCTGCCAGATTCAAGCAGATCATGGCCCTTTCCGCCTTGATCCAGGCCTTGGTTGCAGCCATTTCAACGGACAGCATTTCGCTTTTTCCCATGCACATTTCTGTGATACTCAGCAACAAGTGGCAGGCAGCAAGACATGGACTTCAGGGGATATTCGTTGACCAGCAAAGATTTGAAAAGAAGATGATGAAAACCATGCTTGTTCGTCTGGTGCACGCCCTTGAGCCCGTCTTTCAAGACCTTGGCTCCTCCTCCTATCTGCCCATTTTGGAGGACATGATTCATAATGGGCCCACCAGCTCGATTTTCAGAAGGAACGTGGAAAGACTTGGAAGCCCTGAAAAGGCCATACGGAAGTTCCAGGAAGATTTCTGGAGTTAACCCAACTAACCTCAGTCTTTTTAAAAAGGACTTTCCAGCTCAAAAGCTATCCTGAAAAGATGGCGTAAAACTCATCTGCCTCCTGACTTGCCCGCTCAAGGATTTTCTGGGAAAGGGCAGGACCTGTTTCCAGGCTGTTCTTCAGTATTTCAAGCATCTGTTTGTACTCGTCCTCCTCCTGTTCTGGCTGGCTGTATCTGATCTGGGATACTGCAGTCACCGCCCTTGGCACCGACGACTTTGAACTTCCGTTATGGTGGTGCAAGATGGATTCAAGGAGATAATCCGGAAACTGCCATTTTTCAGCCATGAGAGCACCAACCGCCTGGTGATCCACGCCAAAGGTCTCCCGTTCAAGCTTCTCAAGGCTTGCCTGCCTGTCCTCGTTCCACATCTCAAGGGTCATACAGTATTTTTGTTCCTTTACATGCACAAGCACGGGAATGGCCATGTCCTGAAGGAGACCGGCTGTGAAACACTCTTCCTTACTTGTAGGATGAAGCGTTTCCGCAATGGCCCTTGCAAGGCAGGCGCGCCTTGCGCTTATTCTCCAGAAATCCTTTTGCTTGAGACAGTAAAGCTCTGTCTTTGGAATGGCATTTTTTACTGCAATTGGAAGGATTATTCCCTCAAGACGCATCTTTCCAAGAAGACTTATGGCGTGCTGAATGTTACCGATCTTCCTGGGTAGGCCATAGGCAGCAGAATTGACGGTTTTAAGGACCTTTACGTGCATTCCTGGGTCTGCCTCAATAAGCCTTGAAATCTCTGAAAGGGGTGCGTCCGGGTCCCTTAATAGCTCAAGCACCTTCATGACAGAGCCTGGGAAGGATGGAAGCTCATAGTCTTCCAGCAGCTCTCTCAACTGTTCCCCAGGATCCTGCTTTTTCCTCTTGAAAATATTAAAAATAGACACCTTATTCTCCTCTTCGGGCCATCTTGTTGCTGAAGATGGATAGCAGGCCACCCAACATCATGTAACCAGTTATGACCTCGCACATGACCACTATCTGGCCTGCCACGTTTTTTGGAACAACATCACCAAAACCCAGGGTGGTAAGGGTAACAACGCTCAAATACAGGTTGGAAATAGAGGTGGGATGCTCTCCATAATCCACTCCAACCAGGGAATAGAGCCAAGCAAAGAAACATATCTGAACCACTATCCAAAAACACCACCTGGACATGCTTCTGCCGCAATCACTGCTTATAAGCCAAAGGTAATACAGGAACCTGGCAGCCCTGCCTGATTCCTTGAACTCTTTTATATAATTCTGATCCACTGCATGGCGGCGAAGTAGGTATGCGCCGGCAAAATTTATGTTCCTTAGATCCGTTCCGATCCAGTCCGCCTCTTTAAAACCGGTCACCTGCCGAAGCCTGGTATTTCTCATGTCCGCATTGGTGAAAAATGCACCCCTTACATTGCACATGGAAAGGTCACCACCCTTTAGATTGGCCTCTGTAAGATCAGCACCTGAAAGATTGGCTTCCCTTAGCCTTGCCCCCCGAAGCTCTGCGCAACGAAGGTCTGTGCCTGAAAGATTTGCCTTTACAAAACCTGCATGGGCAAGGTTAGCACCAAAAAGGCATGCGTCTGAAAGGTCTGCCATTCCAAAACCCGCCTTTTCTGCACTTACCCTTTCAAGATGTGCATCCTTAAGATGAGCCCCGCTAAAATCCGCCCCTTTTAGATTGGCACCGGTGAATACGGCACCGGTAAGATCCGCCCTCAAAAATGATGCGCCTGAAAGATTTGCACCTGAAAAGTTTGCCCCTTTTAGATTCTGGGCCTGGAAGCTCATGCCGGAAAGGTCCTTTCCTGAAAAATCAGGCTCTTCCATCCCTTCAATAGATTCTGGCCTGCCGCGGCCTTGGGGGGCTGGGCTTTGGCCCTGGAGAGTCAGGGTTTGCTGCTTAACAGTCATGGTTAGTTTTTTTATTTTCTTTATCGTCAACCGGGTGATTCTTTTTGAGGAAATTTTGAACTAAAGGGGAAAAATTCGGGAAATCCAACATGAAAAGAGATTTGGAGAATTAACTATTTGCTTCAAATGAATACGAATTTTTTCTTTTACTTTCTCCCCAATACGGCTTAAATGACTTTGGCAAGGCCTTTAACTTAATGATAAAACGATCTTGGATGTAAGAGCAGGGACAAGAGGGAGCCATGTCTGAAACCCAAAAGAAAAAAAAGCTGTCTGAGCTACAGGCCACTGCCATCTGTGGAAACGACATTACGTCTTCTGTTCTCTACGTTTCCGCCCTTTCCATTGCAGCCTCTGGCAAATATGCGTGGATCGCCCTCCTCATAGTAGCAGGGGTCCTTTACCTGTTCAGAAAGATATACGGAGAGGTAGTTGGCGCCCTACCGTTAAACGGCGGTGCATATAACGCCCTTCTAAACACCACAAGTAAATCAATGGCCTCTTTGGCGGCAAGCCTTACCTTGCTGTCATACATTGCAACCTCAGTGATTTCCGCCTCAGAAGGCATGCACTACCTCCATTCCATTATCCCGGAACTTCCTGTAATTCCTGCTACCATCGTTCTTCTTGCCATTTTCATGGGGCTTACAATTCTTGGTATCGGGGAGTCGGCCGCAGTAGCGGTCGCCATTTTCATATTTCATCTTTCATGCCTCACCCTCCTTGCCGGAACGGTTATCTTTTACATACTGCACAATGGTTTTGATACCTTTATAATGAACTGGCACCTTCCTACTCCACATGGAAGCCTCATTAAGGACCTCTACTGGGGATTTTCAGCGGCTATGCTAGGAATCTCTGGATTTGAGAGCTCTGCAAACTTCGTGGAGGAGCAGCAGCAGGGGGTTTTTCCAAAGACCCTGCGAAACATGTGGATAGCTGTCAGCATCTTCAACCCCCTCATGGCCTTCCTTGCCCTGGCGATCGTTCCCATCCCAGAGGTCCATGACTACATGGCACACCTTTTGTCCCACATGGGAGAGACTGCCGGCGGGGAATGGCTCGCCATGCTAATCTCCATAGATGCGGCCCTTGTTTTGAGCGGTGCAGTACTTACCTCCTACGTGGGTGTGACAGGGCTTGTGGAACGAATCACCCTGGACAGGATATTCCCTGCCTTTTTCCTTAAGAAAAACCGGAGGGGAAGCTCCTACAGGATTATCATTGCCTTCTTTCTCCTGTGCGTATCCATTCTCTTCATCACCAAGGGGCAGGTTGAAGTACTTGCAGGGGTCTACACCATCTCCTTTCTTTCGGTCATGGCCCTATTTGCCATTGGAAACATTCTGCTCAAGATAAGGAGAAAGTCCCTTCCCAGGCCAGAACGGGCAAGCTGGCCTGCGGTCTTTACAGCCCTTATAGCGGTCCTTGCGGCCCTTGTGGGGAACATAATAAAGCAGCCAGAACCCGGACAGCCTGCAAATATCGTGGTCTTTGCAGAGTATTTCATACCAACCATAATACTTGTGGCCATAATGCTTAACAGGATCGTGCTTCTGGAGATGCTACTTAATTTCATTGAGTTCCTCTTTGTACCCATCCTCCAATTCGTGACCAAGGTCAACCAGAAGATTTACGAGACCATAGACAAGATACAGTCTCAGGAGTTTGTCTTTTTTACCCGTGGAGACAATATTGCAAACCTTAACAAGGTCCTCCTCTACATCAGACAGAACGAGCATACCAAGAAAATAAAGATAGTCACGGTAATGGAAGAGGAGGACAAGGAGCTCCTTGAAAAGCTGGAGCAAGACATAGAATTCTTAAAAAGGGAGTACCCGGATATAGAAATAGAGTTCGTAAAGATAGAGGGAAAGTTCACCCCGGAGCTTGTAAGAAAGCTGTCAAAGAAGTGGGGAATCCCCATAAACTTCATGTTTATAGGATCCCCTGGAGACCACTTCCCTTACCGTATTGAGGAGCTGGGCGGGGTTCGCCTCATCATCTAAAGTTCATACAGGGTCTCATCCACGGCTGGTGGAAGATACCTCCTCTTGAGGCCCTTTATGGCCTTCTTTGTACCAAGGCTCTTGAAAATATCCTCGTCATCAAAGAGGTCACCCATCTCCTCCTCTATCTTTTCTGGGTCCTCACCGGCCTCCATGCGGCTTATGGCCTCTTCGATGGACCCTCCTACCTCTAATCCAGCAGAGTCAAAAAGCCTTCTCATGAAACGTGCCGCCTGCCTGGGGTCGTTTTCATCAATATTTTCCGCCTCTGAAGCCAGAGACATCATGGCCTTCTCCAATTTAGACTCATCAATATTTTCAAAGGGGTTGTCCCCTTCTGGCTCACTACGATTTTTTGAAATGGCAAATATGGACATCTTTTTTTCCAGTTCTTCCTTTCCGCAGCGAGGACATGATGGCCTCTTGTCCACGTTTATCCTGCGGGAAAAGAAGTTGAATATCATATGGCAATCGGAGCAGTAAAATTCATATATGGGCATGTCAATAAGTCCTCCTTCAGATAAAGAGAAGTCTGGTCATTTCATCTATATTTTGATTAACCATTCACTTTTGGCTTCTCAAGAGGTTTAAATGTTATTTGGCATAAAATTAGTAAAAATTTTTATTTTGCAACAAATAACACTTTATTATTCCCAAAAGCTAATATAAAATGGATTTGCCAACCAAAGGATGACTCGATTCGTTTAAGGGGGGCGGGAATTTTCATTCCATTCCTGGAGGATGAGTCCTTTCTTTGGAAATTTTCAAGTTTTTCGAAAGGAGTACTACTTAAAAATGGCAGAAGGAAAGGTAAAATGGTTCAATGACAAGAAGGGTTACGGTTTCATCGAAATTGAAGGCCAGTCTGATGTCTTTGTGCACTATTCTGGCATCAAGGCTGATGGGTTCAAGTCTCTAAAGGAGGGGGAGTCTGTCACCTTTGATATCGAAGAGACCAGCAGGGGTCCTCAGGCAGTTAACGTAGAAAAAATCTAAAAACGCCAAAGCAGGGTGCCCCGGAAGGCTTGGGGCACCTTCTCTATACTCTATATTTAATTCCTTCAAAAAAATTCCAGGTTATACGCACCCTATTCACCAGACAGAAATCTCTTTTTGTCTACAACATTCTCACCTGATTCCAGAAAGCCTTTAATGGACCGAAGTTCCACGGGCTTTATCCGGCACCTGAGCCCCAAAGATTCAAGAAACAGGTCCTCTGTCTCCCTTATCCAGTTGTGAAGCTCCGGAAGGTTACCACTAAAGAAGGAGTCATCTATGGCCACCAGTATCTCTACCTGGGTGAGATGTTTCCACTTTCCAAGGACAATGATAAAGGAGAGGTCTTTTCCTCCCGTGGACTGGTTTATGATGTTTCGAACATGATCAGGGGATATCTTCACTCCCCTTACCGTCACGATGTTGTCACATCTTCCCCTTACAGGACTCATCCTCCAGGTCGTTCTTCCACATGAACAGGTCTCGTTGTGAAGGCTGGTGATATCGCCTGTGCGAAAACGAAGGAGGGGATTTGCCCTTGCCGTAACCGTGGTTATGACAAGCTCACCTTCCTGGCCTGGGCCAAGTACCTTCAGGGTTTCAGGATCGATTACCTCTGGGATTACATGGTCCAGGGAAAGATGAAGCCCGTCCTTTTCCCTGCATTCATAGGCCATGGCAGGTCCAGATGCCTCGAAAAGGCCGTATGCGGCCCTTGTTTCAACGTCAAGCTCCCTCTCGAATATGCCCCTTGTCTCATCCGTCAGGGTCTCGCCTAGAAGGATCATGACCCTGAGATTGAGCGCGGCCAGGGGCATGTTTCTTTCCCTGAAGGCCTCGAGCATATACAATCCATAAGATGGTGTAGTCACAAGGACCGTTGTCTTGAAATCCACCATGACCCTGACCCTGCTGAGGATGGAAACGGGATCAGGCGGAATCACAAGGGCCCCAAGAAACTCCGCACCCTCCTTGAGATCCTGTCCGTGAAGAGACATGCCTGGGTCAAGGCATATCTGCACGATGTCGTCCTGGTTGATCCCGGCAGAGCGAAAAAAACGACCGGTAAGCTCCCTTCTTCTCTTCAGATCCTGTTTCGTGTAACCCAGGGCAATGGGGTTTGCCTGACCGCTCCTGAGGGTATGAATGCGCACTATGTCCCTCAGTGGCACTGAAAAAAGCCCGTAGGGATAGTTTTCTGCTATGTCTTGCCTGCTTGTGAAGGGAAGCTTTGTAATGTCTTCAACTGAGCCAATATCATCTGGTCCAACACCCGTCTCATCGAGCTTCTTCCTGTAAAAGGGCACCCTGTTGTAGGCCCTGTTTACAGTGGACTGTAAAAGTTCTGTGTGCCACTGGCTCCACGCCTCAGGAGAAAGATACTCCACCCTGTCAAGTTCCATGTCTTTTCTACCTTTCAGATAGGTCTTTGTAATCCTTACCCAGATAGGCCCTCTTTATCTCGCTGTCTTCAGCCAGGTCCGAGGCCCTTCCCTGGAGTATAATACGGCCTGTCTCAAGGATATAGGCCCTGTGCGATATCTCAAGGGCCTTTCTTGCATTCTGCTCAACAAGCAAGATGGTCATCCCCTTTGAATTGAGGTCCACAATGGTCCTTATGATGGTTTCCACAAGTCGGGGCGCAAGGCCCAGGGAAGGCTCATCGAGAAGCAGGAGCCTTGGTTTGGCCATGAGAGCCCGGCCTATTGCGAGCATCTGCTGCTCGCCTCCGCTAAGTGTACCGGCCGTCTGATCCAGACGTTCCTTGAGCCTGGGAAATAGCTCAAATATATGCTCAAGTTCATCCTCCAGCGCCTTCTGGTCCACATTTTTCCTGGCATAGGCACCAAGCATCAGGTTTTCGTACACGGAAAGGGGACTAAAGAGCTGCCTTCCCTCGGGACAATGGGCAATTCCAAGGGACACTATCTGGTCCGGGGAAAGGCCCTTTATTGATTTGCCAAGAAAGGCGATCTCCCCTGAAAGTGAACCTATAAGGCCAGAGATGGAAAGCAGAAGGGTGGTCTTTCCCGCCCCGTTTGCACCTATTATGGAGACTATCTCCCCATTATCCACATGCAGTGAGCAGTTTTTAAGGACCTGTATGGGGCCATAGCCTGCATTTAAATTTTTGATATGAAGCATTTATTAGCCTTGTCTTTGGATATAGGCGTAAGCCTGTCTTTTCCCAGTCTAATTAACACAACACCAACAAAAAACGCAGTACACTTTTTGCCTTTAGGTTTTGACGTTGATAAATGCTCTCTTTTTGTGTATTAGTCAACGTTATAAAATAGCAGAGGGAGGAGAAAAATGCGTTTCTTAAAAAACATCGTCACCTTACTGGCCGCTTTTTCACTGGTACTTCTTTCAGGAACCGGCATGGTTCAGGCAAAGGACACCTTGAAAATAGGCTCTTTCCTGGCAGTTACAGGCCCTGCGTCATTTCTTGGGGATCCGGAACTGAAAACCCTTCAGATGTACATAGAGGAGATAAATGCAAAGGGCGGGATAAACGGACACAAGATCGAATTTGTCCATTACGACACCAAGGGCAAGGCCAAAGAGGCTAAGAATTTCGTCAACCGTCTCATCAAGAAAGACAAGGTTGACGTAATCATTGGCGGTACCACATCTGGAAACAGCCTAGCCGTAATTGACATTGTGGAAAAGGCGAAGGTGCCCTTCATATCACTTGCAGGTTCCATCAAGATAGTGGAGCCAGTAAAAAAGTGGGTTTTCAAGACACCCCACACGGACAAAATGGCGGCAGAGAAGATATTTGCAGACATGAAGAAACGCGGAATCAAGAAGGCCGCACTCATCACTGGAAACGGCGGCTTTGACAAGTCGGGCCGTGCCCAGTGTCTTGCCCTTGCCCCCAAGTACGGTATCGAGATAGTTGCGGATGAAAAGTATGGCAATGCCGACACTGACATGACCACACAGCTCACCAAGATAAGGGCAACGGATGCCCAGGCCATCATAAACTTTGGCTTTGGCAAGGCCCCTGCAATAGTTGCAAAGAACATCAAGCAGCTCGGAATCAAGCTTCCCGTTTATGAATCCCACGGAGTTGCCTCCAAGAAATTTATTGAGCTAGCAGGGGATGCGGCAAACGGCATAAGGCTTCCTGCTGCTGCCCTAATTGTTGCCGATCAGCTTTCAGACAAGGATCCTCAGAAGAAGGTCCTTCTTGCCTACAAGAAGAAATACGAGGCAAAGTATGGCCCGGTCTCAACCTTTGGTGGACACGCATATGATGCCCTGTTCATAACCGTAGAGGCCGTTAAGAGGGCAGGCACCATAGACAGGGCAAAAATAAGGGACGAAATCGAAAAAACCCACGGCTTTGTTGGTACAGGCGGCATCTTCAACATGAGCCCAACCGATCACCTGGGCCTGAACCTTGACGCCTTCAAGATGATCGAGATACAAAACGGAAACTGGAAACTGCTTTACTAAAAAAGTACTTACATAACATCCAATTACCCCCGTCTCAGAATGCTGAGCGGGGGTAATTTTTGCCACTGGAGTATCCTTGAACCTTAAAGGCCAGACTGCATGGACCAGCTTCTACAGTTTCTCATAAGCGGACTCACTGTGGGTTCCATTTACGCCCTTGTGGCCCTTGGTTTTTCCATAATCTACAACGCATCCGACGTGGTAAACTTCGCTCAGGGTGAATTTGTCATGATTGGTGCCATGAGCGCCATCTTTTTGATGAAGGCCGGCCTTTCATACCCCCTTGCTGCACTACTTGCCATTGCCATAACGGCAGGAGTCGGCCTTGCCCTTGAAAAATTCGCCATAGAGCCGGCAAAAAACGCCACTGTGGTAAGCACCATCATAATCACAATAGGCGCCTCCATCTTCCTTAGAGGAGCAGCCCTTTTGATCTGGGGAAAAGAGATTTACGGGCTTCCTCCATTTACCTCCAACAATCCCATAAAGATCGGCAATGCAACCATTCTTCCCCAGAACCTGTGGGTCATGCTAGGGACGGCAGTAACGGTCCTTGCGGTAAAGTACTTTTTCGACCGAACAAAAATGGGAAAGGCGATACTGGCCTGTTCATACAACAAGAAGGCCGCCTACCTCGTGGGCATAAACGTGAAAAAGATGCTCCTTGTGGCCTACGGTTTGTCTGCGGCCTTGGGGGCAGCCGCCGGGCTTCTTGTTACCCCCATCACCTTCATGTCCTACGGTGCAGGGGTCATGCTTGGGCTTAAGGGATTTTGCGCAGCAATCCTTGGAGGCATGGGAAATTCCATGGGCGCAGTCCTTGGGGGAATTCTCCTGGGAATCGTTGAAACCGTCGGTGCAGGCTTTATTTCCTCAGGCTACAAGGACGCCATCGCCTTTTTCGTGATCCTACTTGTCCTTTTCATCAAACCCAGCGGAATCCTGGGTAAGGGAGAGGCAGAAAGGGTATGAAAAGGCTCTCTGGTTTTGCAATCTTTGCTGCAGTGTGCCTTTTGCTGCCTGTGATATTTCCTGACAATTACTATGTCACTGTGGTTGGACTGACTATCTTTGTGAACATCACCCTTGCCGTGAGCCTAAACCTTCTCATGGGTTACGCCGGCCAGATATCCCTTGGACATGCTGCATTTTTTGGCCTTGGGGCATATTCTTCAGCAATTCTCACCATAAAGTATGGCCTTAACCCCTGGCTTGCCATGATTTTTGGGGCGGCCCTTGTCCTGTGCCTTTCCTATGTGCTTTCCCGCCCAATTCTAAGACTTAAGGGACACTATCTGGCAATGGCCACCCTGGGACTTGGAATAATCGTACACATATTCTTTGTACAGGCAGACGAGCTTACCGGAGGCCCAGACGGCATATCAGGCCTTCCTACCCTCTCCCTCTTTGGTGTACCAATAGATTCGGACATCAAATGGTACTTCGTGCTTTGCTCCTACATGCTTTTAAGCGTGCTCTTTTCTTTAAACATTGCTGATTCCAGGGCGGGTCGCGCCCTTTCCGCAGTACACGGAAGTGAGATAGCGGCACAGATGATGGGCATCGACACGGCAAAAGTCAAATCATACATCTTTGTCTTTTCCGCACTTATGGCCACAATAGCCGGAAGCCTCTTTGCCCACCAGCAGGACTTTGTAAGCCCTGAATCCTTCAGCTTCTTCTTCTCCATTGAACTTGTGACCATGGTGGTGCTGGGCGGCCTTGGCTCAACCTTTGGGGCGGTCATGGGTGCATTCATCCTGTCCATACTGCCAGAGGTACTCATAGTGTTTGAGGACTTTGAGGTCCTAATCTTTGGCCTGATCCTCATGGTAATAATGATATTCCTGCCAGAAGGCCTGTTTGTTTCGCTAAAAAACAGGGCCGCCATAATGCTTTCAAAAAGGGAGAGTGGCTCCTGATGACCCTTTTAAAGGTGAAAAACCTGGAAAAGCAGTTCGGGGGGCTAAAGGCCATCTCGGATCTGAGCTTTTCCGTGCCGGAAAACATCATCTTTTCCATAATCGGGCCAAACGGGGCGGGAAAGACCACCCTTTTTAACCTGCTAACCAGTATTTACAAACCAAGCACCGGCTCCATCTTTTTCAAGGACAAGGAAATAACAGGGCTTCCACCCTTTAAGATTGCAAGGCTTGGCATGAGCCGAACCTTTCAGAACCTTCAGGTCTTTTTAAACATGAGTACCATAGAAAATGTCATGGTGGGCTGTCATCTTCGTTCCAAAGCAGGGCTTCTGGCCTCTGCTATAAGGCTTCCCTCTGTGATACGGGAAGAAAAAGAGGTAAGGCGCATGGCAGAAGAGGCGCTGCATTTCTGTGGCCTTTCTGAGTATAAGGATCGTCCAGCTGCTGGCCTTCCTTACGGACTTTTGAAAAAGCTTGAAGTGGCAAGATCCCTGGCATCCAGGCCAAAACTTCTTCTTATGGACGAACCTGCTGCTGGCCTCAACGATACGGAGACACGCGAGCTTTGCCAACTCATAAAACGAATATGTGAGTCTGGAATAACCGTGCTTCTTGTGGAGCACAACATGACTCTTGTAATGGAGATATCCCAAAGGGTCCTTGTGTTAAATTACGGAAGACTCCTTGCCGAGGGACCTCCTGAACAGATACAGAAAAATCCAGATGTAATAGCGGCGTATCTGGGCGAATAGTCGTTCCGAATAGGGGCTGAAAAATACCCTGTTTTGCCATTTCCTCTTGGCATTTATCGTCTAAAAGTATATGTTTCCTTGCTGTCTGAATGAAAATTCATCCCTTTTTTTAGGGGTGCGAAGTTTTATTCAAAGCAGGCAGGATACCGCCAAATAATACAAAATAAGGAGACCTCGCTTCTTATGGAAAACTATAATTGCTCCAGGGAAAAAGATGCATGTGCCATTATCGCCTTTGTGGACAAAAGAGGCAAAAGCACCCACGCAAATATTGTAAAAACCATAGAGGCCCTTCAGAAGATGGGTCATCGCTCAGGTGACATTGATGGTGAGGGAGACGGCTGTGGAATCCTCTGTGATTTGCCGAGAAAGGTCTGGGCAAAACGGCTTGAAAAGGAAGGGCTGAGCAGACACCTTGCCGACAGCAGGAGTTTCTTTGTAGGCCACTTCCTCCTCCCCTGCTCCATAGTCAAGGATGAAAAGAGCGTACTTGAGAAGATACGCCAGATATTCAAAAGGGAGTCGATAAATATACTTCTCGAGGTCAAGGGCAACACGAGGAGCGAGGAACTCGGGCCCCGCGCACTGGCAGAGGCGCCCCTTTTCTGGCAAGTAGCAGGGATGCTGGACTTTTCCACCATTCAGGAGGCACAAAAAAGCCTTTTCATGATCCAGATGGAGATAGAAAAGGAGATACCAGAGATCCATATCGCCTCCCTGAGCCCTGACTCTGTGGTTTATAAGCTCAGGGGCACCCCAGACCTCCTTCCAAGGGTCTTCCCAGAGCTCATGGACCGGGATCTCACCTCCATAATCAGCCTTGGCCACAGCAGGTACTCCACCAACACGCTTCCAACCATGGAAAGGGCCCAGCCCTTTTCAATCCTGTGCCATAACGGTGAGATCAACACCATAGAAAGACTTAGGAGCACCGGACGCATCCTGGGCATAGAGCCTGTGCCAGGTGGAAGCGACTCCCAGGATCTCAACAGGATTATCGAGGGCCTCATAAACATGTACCAGCTTGACCCAATGGAGGCTCTGGAAATGGTCTTTCCTGCCATTCATAGCGAGGTGGAATACTACGAGAAGGACCTTCAGAAGGTCTTTGACTTCTACCGATGGTTCTTTCCAAGCTCCGCCCAGGGACCTGCAGCAGTTGTTGCCCGATATGCAAACATCTGCATGGGAAGCGTTGATGCCCTGGGGCTTAGACCCCTCTGGTTCGGGGAAAGCGACTACGAGTACTTTCTGTCTTCTGAAAAGGGAGTGGTGGACATAAAAAACACCATGACGGATCCAATCCCCCTTGCCCCAGGAGAAAAGATCGCCATAGAAGCCAACCTTGGCCAGAGGGCAAAGGTCTACAGGCATACTCAATTCCAGGAAAGGATCAAGGAGCTCATGCATCAAAGAAGAACAAAGATGGAGCTTCTTGAGGGCCTTGTACGTTCAGATTCGGTAAAGGTCAAGGACTCCATATCCCTTGAAACACTTGGCCTTCAGCCCCATAAGGCCCGCCAGGAGATGAAGGACATCAACGTCCTTGGTGCCTTTGGCTGGCAAAAGTACGACATGGACTTGAGAAAGAGGGTGGCCCTTGAGGGAATAGACATAATTGGCTCCATGGGTCACACCGGCCCACTGGCTGCCCTCATGCCAGAGGCCCTTCCAAATGCATCGGAATTTTTCAAGGAAAACGTTGCGGTTGTTACAAACCCTGCCATAGACAGGGAAAGGGAGGCAGAACACTTCACCACCAGGGTAATCCTTGGGGATAAGCCGTGCCTTCTTGTTGAGCAGGAAAAGGCACCAACTGGCCTTGAAATACTCTGCCCCCTTCTCCTGGATTACCAGGGCCTTGAAGGTGTCATTTCAAGGGAGGGCATAAACGAGCTTGCAAGGAAGCATGGCTCCGTTGTCCTTGAAGACATACTTTCTCATTTTTCTGCCAAGGGCCTCGATCCTTCCAGGGTAAAGATTCTTGAGACACTTTTTAATCCAGAGGACGGGCTTAAGAAACAGCTTGAGGCCATGTGCAATGAGGCCATAGAGGCCGTGGAAAAGGGTGCGGTAATCCTGCTCCTTGACGATAGCAACGCGTTCAAGGACGGGAAATGCTTCATGGACCCGGCCCTCTGTGTTTCCTATCTCAACCAGAAGCTTGAGGAAAAACACCTTCGCAGGCGCTGCAGCGTAATTGTCCGCTCAGGGGCCATCAGAAACCTTCATGACATAATGTTCCTCCTTGGCATGGGAACAGATGCCCTAAATCCTTACAAACTGTGGCAGACCGTCACCACCTTTACCAATGAAAAGGTGGATGAGGCCAAGACCATTTCAAACACCATAGACGTCTTCCAGAAGGGAATGGAAAAGGTCATGTCCACCATGGGCATCCATGAGCTTTGTGGATACGGCAGGATATTTGCCGGCATTGGGGTCACAAATGAGTTCGAGGAGATCTTCAAGGTCCCATGTTTTTGTAAATCAGACCATGTAGGCCTTGGTTTTAAGCTTCTTGAGGAACTTGGCAAGGAGCGCATAAAACGGGCACATGAGGCAGAAGAGGAGCCCCTTTACGCTGAGCCCAACAGAAACGCCAAGGTTGGCCGCATTCTCCGGCAGACTGCTGAGGGAAAAAAGGGATACTTTGAGATGTCAAAGGGCCTTGCAAAGATAGACGAGGAGATGCCCATTGGAATCAGGCACCTTCTAAGGCCTGTTCTTGCAGAGGAAAATAAACGCCTCACCATGGATCAGGTTGACATCTCCATTGGACATCACGATATGCCCATTGTGATTGCTGCCATGAGCTTTGGCTCCCAGGGAGAAAATTCCTTCAGAAGCTACGCAGAGGCGGCAAAAAAGGTGAACATCATCTGCATGAACGGTGAAGGCGGTGAGATTCCGGACATGCTCGGGAAGTACAGGAAAAACAGGGGCCAGCAGATAGCCTCTGGCCGCTTTGGCGTGTATATGGAGCTTTTAAACTCGGCCGACTACCTGGAGATAAAGATCGGTCAGGGGGCAAAGCCGGGTGAAGGGGGCCACCTGCCTGGGCAGAAGGTCTCTGAACAGGTGGCAAGGGCCCGCCACTGCAAGCCAGGGATAACTCTGATCTCACCGTCTAACCAGCACGACATTTACTCCATTGAAGACCTTGCACAGATCATCACCGAGCTTAAGACTGCGAACCCCTACGCAAAGGTCTCTGTCAAGATACCAGTTACAAGCGGTGTTGGGACCATAGCCGTTGGCATTGCAAAGGCAGGGGCAGACATAGTCAACCTAAGCGGCTTTGAAGGTGGAACCGGGGCTGCCAGGGAGCATGCGAAACGCTATGTTGGCCTGCCCATAGAGGTTGGTGTGTCCGAGGCCCACAGGGCCCTTTGTGAGTCAAACCTCAGGGACAAGGTGGAGGTCTGGGCGGACGGAGGGCTTAGAAGTGGCGCAGACATCGTAAAGATGATACTTCTTGGCGCCAACAGGGTTGGCATGGGAACCGTGGCACTCATGGGAGTTGGCTGCATAAGCTGCCACAGGTGCCACCTGGATCGCTGCCCAAGGGGAATCTCAACACAGCTTCAGACAAAGGAGCAGGCAGAGGCCAGGGGTGTCAAGGGCTTTTCACCAAGGAAGGTGGACATCGAGGCGGAAAACCTGGCAAGGCTTCTCCGAGCCCTTGGAGATGAGGTGCGCCAGATACTTTCAGACATGGGTGAAAAGAACCTCCAAGACCTGGTGGGAAGAACAGATATTCTGGAGCAGTACCGCTTTCTTGACAGGCTTGACACATCAGGTGTTCTTGCAAAGCCTGATCTTTCCAACATCCCCAAGGATGTCAACCAGGAAAAGAGCATCAGGCTTCCCCTCAACTACCTTACCAAGCTCATCAGTGATCTCATCGTAGATGAATTTGAGAAGGGTAAGAAGGTGGTAAAATTCAAGGAACAGGGCGTAAAAAGTACTGACAGGGCCATGGCCACCTATCTTTCTGGCGAGATAGTAAGACGCTACACCATCTCCACAGACAAAAAGGCAAGGCTCAGGCTGGTTTCATCCGTTCCTGGAAACGGCCTTTGCGCCTTCAATATCACTGCAGTGGACGCAAGCATCATGGGCGGGGCCCAGGACGGGACTGTAAAGGGAAGCTACGGGGGCGTGGTCGGTGTCTTTAAGGGAATAAACTACCTTGGAAACAGGGTTGACGGCTCAACCGGTAAGAGCTTTGCCTACGGCGCCATAAAGGGCACCTTCCTCATCCAGAACATGGCAGATTCTCGCGCATGCATCCGCTTTTCAGGGGCAGACGTGGTCTTTGGAAGGCGCATAACAGAGCCAGTTGATGATTCCCGTGGCAACATTGCCCACAATGCCTTTTTGAAGGGTTTTGCCTTTGAATACATGACAGGGGGAAGGGCTGTGGTTCTTGGGGACCCTGGCCCTTGGATGTGCGCAGGAATGACAGGGGGCGTAATCTATCAGTGCCTCTACCCTGAATTCAACTTTGACGTCTCCTCCATTAAAAGGCGCCTTGCAAGGGGTGCAATAGTAAAGATTGAGAAACTTTCCAAGGAGGGAATCAAGGACATAGAAGAGCTCCTTGGCCTCTACATGGATGAACTGCGCTCCACATTCCAGCTGGAGGAGGCAGAGGCCGTTGAAGAGATCATGAAAAATGCCAAGGATCGCTTCATTATGATCGTACCAAAGAGCTTCAGGCCAAAGTCTGCCGGGTAACCTCCACCATTTTTAACTAAAAAGGGGAGCCAACCGCTCCCCCGTTAACGTTTTTTTCTGTTTGTCGTTAATTAGGCTCAGGCTGTCTTAAAGCTCCTCATCATGTCTTCAAGGCTGTTTGCCAGGCTGTTGAGCTTCCTGGAGTAGGTTGCCGTCTCCTCTGCCACGGCCTGGACAGAGCCTGCAAGGTCTGCGGTTCCAGTGCTCTTTTCCTTTACGCCTCTTACCTCAACCTCCGCCTCTTCCATGTTGACGCTTATTTCAGACACTGTTGCAGTCTGCTCCTCTGCTGCAGAGGCGATGGTATTTGCCAGGTCGTTTATCTGACCTACGATGTTAGTTATCTCTTCCACGGAAGTTACTGCAACCCCAGTCTCCTCCTGTATGGCCTGGATCATGTTTGTAATCTCATCTGTAGCCTCGCTGGTTTGTCTGGCAAGCTCCTTGATCTCGTTTGCAACAACGGCAAATCCCTTTCCAGCCTCACCTGCCCTTGCGGCCTCTATGGTGGCATTCAGGGCAAGGAGATTGGTCTGCTCGGCAATGGTGTTGATCACCTGGATTATGCTTCCTATCTTATCAGAGCTTTCACCAAGCCTCTGGATTACCTCATTGGCCTTATGGGCCTTTTCCTGGG
>Ga0256832_1000750_pt1 | contig 21369 bp, 17 predicted proteins | sample 134614metaG_FD_190534 | JGI IMG/M metagenome (GOLD analysis project Ga0256832, IMG submission 190534) | Hydrothermal vent microbial communities from Lau Basin, Pacific Ocean - 134-614 | ecosystem: Environmental > Aquatic > Marine > Hydrothermal vents | place: Pacific Ocean: Lau Basin | collected... | reverse complement strand
CCAGTACATCCCGTCGCCGACAGAATGAACGCCGCCGTCGACGGATCGCTCCAAGAGATAGAGTGTGACGCCACCGACGACCGTCTCGACGCCGAGCACCGAGAACGCGAACGCCCACAGCACCCGGTCGTGCTCGAAGGCACGCATCACGCCTGCGAAGGGGTTGCCGTAGCGGAACACGTCCCAGGTCCGCAGGAGTCTCAGAAAGCGAACCGCCCGCAGGCCACGAAGCTGCGGCACGACGGCCATCACCGTGGCGAGATCGATGAGCGTCATCGGACGCAGCAAGAAACGAAGTCGCCCCAACACGTGCGTCCGAACCGCTCCAAGGGGAGGCCGCTCGAAGACATCGAGCGCCGGCGGCCGGTAACTGAGGACCCGGAGGGCGAGCTCCACAGCGAAGAGCGCGAGGATCCCTCGGTCGGCCCAGGCCAACATCCCCGCAAGCCCGGGTGGAACGACGGGCTCGAGGAGGAGCAGCCCGATCGAGACGATCACCAGAACCCAGACGGCGGCCTCCGTGCGCCGGTAGAGGACCGTCTTCGGTCGGTGAAATGCGGCGTGGACCTTCTGGAGCACGTCAGGCGTAGCCAAGGACGAGGGCGCGCGCCAAGAGGTACCAGCCGTCGACGAGGACGAAGAGCAGTAGCTTGAACGGCAAGCTGACCGTCGTCGGGCTGAGCATGTGCATCCCGAGCGCCAGCAGCACGTTCGCGACCACCATGTCCACGACCAAGAACGGGATGAACACGAGGAAACCGATCTGAAACGCCTCGGCCAGCTCGGTGATCAGAAACGCAGGCAGCAACACCATGAGGTCGCGGGCCTCGACCGAGTCGCGGTCCTCCGGCGCGCGGACCCGGCGGGCGAGATCCAAAAAGAGGGCCTGCTCCCGGTCTCCTGCGTTGCGTTCGAGAAAATCGCGGAGTGGCTCCTTGCCGGCGTCGATGGCCTCGAAGAGCGCCTCGTAGCTATCGCCCGCGAGCGGGTCGTCGAAGTCGATGCGAGCCGCCGCCGGCCCTGCCACATCGGCGATGCGTTCGCCCACTGGGGTCATCACGTAGAGGGTGAGGAGCGCCGAGAGCCCAGTGATGATCGTCCCCGAAGGCACCTGGCCGGTGCCCAAGGCGTTGCGGAGGATCGAGAGCACGACGCTGATCTTCACGAAGCTCGTCGCCGTCATGAACGCGAAAGGAAGGAGGGTGAGCGCCCCCAGCGCGAGCAGGGTCACGACGGGACGCGACGCAAACCCTCCCTCCTGCGCGTAGGCGAGGGAGGGAGTCAACACAGCCAGCGTGACGACGACCCGGGACACGGCGCGCCAGCATCGCGCAACGGCGACGGACGAAGCAAGGCCCCCGGCCTCATGCCTCGCGCCGCTGCCGGGAAGGGGGTAGCATCGCCGCCATGTGGACTCCGGGGATGAGAGCCTGGTTCTTGGGAGCGCTCGCGCTGGGCTGCGCGTGCGGCGACGACGACGGCCGCACTGACGCGGCCACAGATGCGGCGAGGGACGCGGGCACGGACGCCGCCGAGGACGCCTTCGTGCCCCCGGACGCCGGACCGACGGTCCTGTGGGACGTGCGCGTCCGCGACCTCCTGACAGGCGACCCGGTGCTCACTGCGCGCGTCTGCGTCCGGGACGTGCCCGCCATCCCCTGCATGCAGGTGGACGAGACCACCGGAGAGGGGCAGATCGAGGTCCCCATCAACGCGGAGATCCAACTCGTCTCCAACGCGATCCGTTATTTCCCTCAGCTCAATACCTACGTCACCGATGGCTCGCCGCGGAGCATCCAGATCGACATGGGCAAGACCTCCAACATCGCACCGCTCCTCTCGTCGGCGGGCGTCACGGTGGACGATACGAAGGCGCAGCTCGCCTTCCTGGCCCAAGACGACACGGGCGACGGTCTTGCCGGGCTCACGGCCAGCCTCGACCCGGCGAGCGGCATGGGCCCGTTTTACACGAGCGGGAGTCTTCCGGATTCGACGCTGACGGCGACGAGCAGCGACGGGCTCGGCGTCTTCACGAACGTCGAGCCCGGCCCCGTGGAGGTCGTCTACGACAACCCGGCCGGCCCGTGCGTCGCCGAGGAAGGATGGCCCGGCAGCACGCCCGGCCGCGTCGCGACCTCGCTCCTCCCCGGTCACCTCTCGATCCTCATCGCCCGCTGCCCCCGTGAGGACGCGGACGCGGGAATGGCCGCCGACGCGGGAATGGCCGCCGACGCGGGAGTGGCCGACGCGGGCATCGACGCCGGCGGCTGAGCCCGCCTGGGGAATCAACGAAGGATCGTCGCAGCGATCTTCGAGGCGAGCTTCCCATCGATGGAGCCGCGGTGTCGCGCCATGATGGCCTGCATCAACGCACCCATCTGCTTCTTCTCGCACAGGCCAAGCTCCGCGGCGATCGCCTCGATGGCAGCTCGCGCTTCCTCTTCGCTCAACTGCGCGGGGAGGTACTTTTCGAGGGCGGCGATCTCGGCGCGCTCCTTCGCCGCCAGCTCCGGCCGGCCGCCCGCCTCGTATTGCTCGACACTGTCGCGCCGCGTCTTCACAGCGCGCCGCACCACCGCGAGCTCTTCAGCGGAATCGAGGGCGCCACCTTTGGTGAGCTCCGCCTCCGTCAACGCGGTCTTGAGCATCCGAAGGGCGTCTCGGGTCGGGAGGTCCTTGGCCTTCATCGCGGCCTTGAGGTCCTCCATGATCTGCTTCTGTAGCGACATGGCGAGCCGAAGGTGGGACGCCACGTCCACGAGCGCAAGGCATCAACGGCCCGGCCAAGGAACCACGAACCGATCGAGGATGCCCACCGCTGTCTCACCGGTCCGAAAGCCCCGCACCTCGACGGCAAGCCCGCGTGGGACGCCGCGGAGCACCAGAAAGTGGAAAGGCCGCGGCGATGGACCCTCGAAGCGGTCGACGTGCCGAGCCGCCTCGTCCTCGCGCAGCGTGACCCGCGGCCCCCCTCCGCCACCCGAGACGACATAGTGCACGCCCCCCTCCACGAAGTGCTCGTAGGCATGGACGTGCCCCGACAGGACCAGCCGCGCCTTGGGGTGATCCGCGAGGGGTTCGACGAAAGCACGCTGCACGTGGAGCTCGTCGCCGGTGACGGTGCTGTTCGTGTACGGTGGGTGGTGACAGGCGAGCACGACCATGCGAACCGACGGGTCCGCATCGAGCCCGGCGAGGGTCCGCTCGAACCAGCGCCGCTGCGCCCTCCAGCGTGCGGGCTCCAGCTCGTCCTCGTTCGTGTCGACCACGACCAGGGCGACAGACTCCCAGCGGACCACCTCCCAGGACCGCTCGTTCAGCCAGGGAAAACGGGCGCGGAGGTGGGCGCGAGCCACGGCGTTGGGCCCCCAGTAGTCGTGGTTGCCGAGGGCCACGACCATGCCACGGCCGCGCAGTGGGGCCAGGAGCGTGTCGAAGCGCTCCCACTCCGCGGCGCTCGATCCGTCGAAGACCAGGTCGCCCAGGAGCAGCATCCCCCCCGCGTCGGCCTCCGCCTCGACGGCTCGCAGCAAACGCGCGCGCTCGGCGTCGTTCTGCTCACGGCGGAGCACCCACGATTCGAGCGCCGAGGTGCGCTGCAGATCACCGACCACCAGCAAGGGACCGTCGCCCAGCTCGTGCAGGTAGCGCGGTGGGTCGGCGAGGCGGACGCCAGCGTACCTCCACCCAAGCCAACAACCGGCCCCGCCAAGGAGAAGGAGCAGCGCTCGAAACGTCCGGCGCACGGCTGCCTCTAGCGTACGGACGACGCACGGGCAAAGAAGCCGGCGAAAGCGCCCGCCGCCATGGCTCCGCGATCGACGTGTCCGCCCTTTGCCCACAATCCGCCGCGCACCGACCGCAATGGCTCGCGGTCGAAACCTCAACGGGCCGCCTAGGCGGGCGCCGGCTCGGGCATCAGAGCCGCGATGGCCTGCTCGAGGCGGCGCCCCGGATCGTGCTCCTGGCTGATCTTGCGTGCGCGGGCGTGGAAGTGCGTCGGGGTCGGCTCGCGCTGGAGTCGCGCCATGGTGGCCTTGAGCTGACGGCGCGCCTCGTGCACACGCCAAGCAACGGTGCCTTCCGTGGTGCCCAAAACCACCGCGGCCTCGCGGTGAGACAGACCTTGAAGCGTTGTGAGCACCACGGTCGTGCGCAGCAACGGCGAGAGTCCGTCGAAGGCAGCCAAGAGGTGCGCGTAGGACTCCTGGAGCTCGAGCGCGCGGCGCGGGTCGCCCTGGGCATCCACGGCCACGGCGGCGGCCACGCGCGGATCGTCGAGGGGGGCGCTGCGACGACGGCCCCGGTTGCGCTTGACGTTGAGGGCTCGGTGCAACGCGATGCGGTAGAGCCAGGTGAAAAACTCGCTACGTCCCTCGAACTCCCCGAGCTTGCTGTAGGCCTTCAAGAAGGCGTCCTGGGTGATGTCCTCGGCGTCGCTCGGGCGCCCGGTCAGATGGAGCGCCAGCGCATAGATGCGCGGACGGTAGCGGCGCACGAGCTCCTCGAAGGCGCCGCGGTCCCCACCCTTGGCTGCCCGGACGAGCGCCGCGGCCTCGCGGCCCCGTCGCTCAGCGTCATTCAAAGGTCGCGCCATCGCTCCGTTGGACTCACGTCGAACCGCACCCTTGGGAGCCTGCCACGAAAAAGTCCCGCCCACTACGCGCGCCGCCGAATGGTCGCCACAGGCCTGAAGACAAAGCCGCGCGGTCCCGTCGTCGCCCCCGCTTGCCCGGCCCCGATCGATCTGATAGGCACTGGGGAGCGCCCAGCGAGCTCATCGAAATTCGCCAAACATTTCAGTGAGTTAGCCCGCCTGAACTCGGCCACCCGATGATCTTCGACTGGCTCAACGGACTTTTCTCCAACGATCTCGCGATCGACCTGGGCACCGCGACGACCCTCATCTACGTGAAGGGCCGCGGCATCGTGAGCTGCGAGCCTTCGGTCGTAGCCGTCCAGCGTGACCCACGCGGGGGAAAGAACGTCCTGGCCGTCGGCAAGGAGGCCAAGGAGATGCTCGGCCGCACGCCGGGCTCGATCATGGCCGTCCGTCCGCTCCGCGATGGTGTCATCGCGGACTTCGAGATCACCGAAGCGATGCTCCGGTACTTCATCTCGCGCGCTCACAACCGCCGCACGCTGGTCAAACCTCGCATCATCATCTGCGTGCCCTTCGGCATCACCGAGGTCGAGAAGCGAGCCGTGAAGGAGAGCGCGGAAGGCGCCGGAGCGCGTGAAGTGCACCTCATCGAAGAGCCGATGGCGGCCGCGATCGGCGCGGGCCTGCCCATCACCGAGCCAAGCGGAAACATGGTCGTCGACATCGGCGGAGGCACCACCGAGGTCGCCGTCATCTCGCTGGCGGGCATCGTCTACTCGCAGTCTGTGCGCGTCGGCGGCGACAAGATGGACGAAGCGATCATCGCCTACATGAAGCGCAAGTACAACCTGCTCATCGGCGAACAGACCGCCGAGCGGGTCAAGTGCAGCGTGGGCAACGCCTATCCGGAAGACGAGACCCTGACCATGGAAGTCAAAGGGCGTGACCTCGTCGCCGGCGTCCCCAAGACCGTGCTCGTCAACGGCGACGAGATCCGTGACGCGCTCAGCGAGCCGATCAACGCGATCGTCGAGGCGGTCATGACCGCCCTCGAACGGACCCCGCCGGAGCTCTCGGCGGACATCGTCGACAAGGGCATCGTCCTTACGGGCGGCGGCGCCCAGTTGCGCAACCTCGACGTGCTCCTGCGCGAGGAGACCGGACTGCCGGTCATGGTCTCCGACGATCCGGTCTCGGCAGTCGTCCTCGGATCGGGCAAGGCCCTCGACCACCTCGACCTCCTCCGCGAGGTGACGCTGAACTGAGGGGGTTCGACCCAAGGGCCGCGCTCGCGCCATCGCCCGCAGTTCGAGCCCATGAACGCGGCGTCCGCGCGAGTCCGGACGCCGGCCCCCCACCCTCCCGGACACCTCGTGGCCGCCCGGCGTCGACGACGGGGGGTCCCCGGTTCGTCGCCAAAGCCTGACGTTCGCTGGCGTTTTCGCCGCCGCCGGGTCATGGATCGGGGCCCCCGCCGCGAAGCTCGCGACCGAGGGGTTCGCTGGAGGATACCGAGACGGGCCATGAGTAATTTCCGCCGATTGCGGGACGCCGCCGTGAGCGTCGCCCTACTCGTGCTGCCCTTCTTTTTTCTGAGCGCGAACCTCAAAGATCCCTCGCGCCTGAACGTCGTCGAACGCTTCTTCCTCGAAGCCAGCGCCCCGCTTCAGTACGTCGCCACGGAGACCGCCCACGCGGTCAGCAACGTCGTCGAGGACTACGTCTACCTGGTCGACGTCAAGCGCGACAACGAGCGGTTGCGCATCGAAAACGACCGCCTCCGCGACGAGACCCGCCTGCTCCGTGTGCAAGCGCGAGAGAACGAGCGGCTGCGCGACCTGCTTCAGCTCCGCCAACGCTTGGGGGGCGACACCATCGCCGCAGAGGTCATCGCGAAGGACATCTCGCCCTTCTTTCGCGTGCTGAGGGTGCGCGTGGACCGCGGCGCCAGAGACCGGGTGCGCCCGGGCATGCCGGTCGTGTCGGCGAAGGGCCTCGTGGGCCAGGTGCGGCGCACCTCGGGGCGCCACAGCGATGTCCTACTGACGGTCGACCAAGAGAGCGCGATCGACGTCGTCGTGCAACGCACCGGCGCCCGAGGCATGCTCCGCGGCACCGGCGACAGCAACCGCTACCTCTGCCGCATCGAGTACCTGCGGCGTCAAGAAGAAGTCGAGGTCGGCGACGAGGTCTACACCTCGGGGCTCGGACGCCGTTTCCCGGCCTCGATCCTGGTCGGGAGGGTCACCCGCGTCGGCCGACAGGAGTTCGGCCTCTACCAGGAGGTCGAGGTGACCCCTTCCGTCGATTTCTCGCAGCTCGACGAGGTGCTCATCCTTACAGCGGGCTCGCGCGGCCAGCGCGCTCAGTCCCGGAACGAGGACGAGTGATGCGGCGCTCGGTGCGCACCCTCGCCTTCGTGTTCTTTGGCCTCGCCCTGCTCTTGGCTCATTCGATGCTCGGCCGCATCGCCCCGCTCCATCCCTTCGTTCCAAACCTCTTGCTCCCGGTGGTTGTCTACCTGGGGGTGGCGCCCAACCTCCCGCTGCTGCGGGGCGCGCTGGCCGCCTTCGTCTTGGGCTACCTGCTCGACCTCTTCAGTGGGAATCGAATGGGCCTGGAAACGTTCGTGTGCGTAGCTACGTTCATGATCTCGCGCGGTGCGGGTCTTCGTCTCTTCATGCGCAATCCAGGTTTCCAGGCGGCGCTCCTCTTCGTCGTGGCGCTCGTGGCGGGCGGCACGACGCTGGCCCTGCGCGCGATCTTCTCGAAGCCTCCGCCCTTCCCCGCCGGAACCGCCGGCGAGACCGCCGTCACGCTCGTGGCACCAGCCCTCGCGACCGCCCTGGTCTCACCCCTCGTGTTCGCGGGCCTGCAGCGCGTCGACGCCGCCATCGGGCGCCGCCGCGAGGAGACCTGAACGGTGGTGATGCTCTCTCCACGCCGGGAGGTCGGCGAGTTTCGAAAGCGCTACCGCTGGATGGCGCTCGTCGTCCTCCTCTTCTTCCTGGTGCTCATCGCGCGGATCGCGCAGCTTCAGCTCGTCGACCACGAATACTGGGCGGAGGTGGCGCGCGAAAACATCACCAAGACGATTCGCCTGCCCGCCACCCGGGGCGTCATCCGCGACGCCCGCGGGCGGATCCTCGCGACGAACCGCCCTAGCTACGACGTCTACATCACGCCGCAGCTCCTCGCCGAGGGGGACACGGCTCGCATCGCCGAGCTCATGGACCTCGATCCGGAAGCCCGCTCGAGTTTCGAGCGCCGCCTCGGGGAGATCCCCCTCCGTCGGCGCACGCACCAGATCGAGATGTTCCGAGACATCGACCGCGACCAGCTCGCAGCGCTCGAAACGCACGAAGCCGAGCTCCCCGCCCTCGACGTTTTGCCCCGACCGGTACGGACCTACCCCTTCGGTGCCCTGGGCGCCCACGCGGTCGGCTACCTCAACGAGGTCAACGCCGAGGATCTCGAACGCCTCGGGCCCGACGCGGGATACCGCCCGGGCGACACGATTGGCCGCATGGGCGTCGAGAAGGCCTGGGAGCACCAGCTGCGGGGCCGCCGTGGCTACCGCCGCATCCTCGTCGACGCCCGCGGGCGGCGACAGCGCGACGCCATCGCCCTGGCCGAAGTCGAGGAAGAGCTCTCGCCGCCGGTGCCGGGGCACGATCTCGTCCTGACGCTCGACATGGACCTGATGCGGATCGTCCAGAACCACTTCAACGAGCCGGCTGGTGCGGTGGTGGTCGTGGACGTCGACAGCGGCCGGATCCGCGCCCTCTACAGCAAGCCCTCGTACGATCTCAACGACATCAGCGGTGGCATGAGCCGCGCCGCATACCAGGCGCTCCAATCCAACCCCTTCCGCCCCCTCATCGACAAGACCGTCTACGAGTCCTACTACCCTGGCTCCACCTTCAAACCCATCAGCGCGCTCGCCGCGCTCGGCGATGGGATCCTCGACCCGAGCGAGCGCGTCGAGTGCATCGGCTACTACCAGATCGGGACCGACCGCAAGCGGTGCACCTCGGCGCACGGCGAAGTCGACATGCGCAGCGCCCTCGTCCAGTCGTGCAACGTCTACTTCTACCACCTGGCGGAGCTCGTGGGCCTCGAACGCCTCAACCGCTATGCCCGCCGCTTCGGCTTCGGTGAAGCCGCCGGGATCGGCATCAACAGCGAAGCTCGCGGGTTCCTCGCCACCCGAGACTGGTACATCCAGCGCTTCGGTCGGTTCCGCCGCGGCGAGACCCTCAACGTCGCGATCGGCCAGGGCAGCACGCGGGCAACGCTGCTCCAACTCGCACTCGCCTACGGCGCCCTCGCGAACGGCGGCGACCTCTATCGGCCCATCCTCGTCGAGTCCGTCCGCCGCCCGGACGGAACCGTCGTCGAGGAAGCCACCCCGACGGTGCGGGGACGCCTCGAGATCGACCCGGAGGCCCTGGCCCTCGTCAACAGCGGGCTCCGCGGCGTCGTCAACGAAGCGGCGGGGACGGCCTACGAAGCGCGGATCGAAGGGGGCGTCACCGTCAGCGGCAAGACCGGTACCGCCGAGATCGACGCAGGGGCACCCCGGGCGGACGTCGACCCCCGGCGCGCCTGGTACTTCCGCCGCTCCCACGCCTGGTTCGCCGGCTTCGCCCCGACCGAGGCTCCGGAAGTGGCCATCGTGGTCCTGGTTGAGCACGGGGGCTCCGGCGGGCGAGCGGCCGCACCGATCGCGATGCGCATCCTCGAGGACTACCTCGGCGGCCACGACACACGCACGGCGCAGAACCTCGGGGGCGTCCGCTGATGTCCTCGATTCGTTCGCTCCGAGACCAGTTCGACTGGCCGCTCTTCGTCGCCGTCTGCGCCATCGCTGTCCTTGGCGTGGTGAACCTCTACAGCGCCACGAGCGCGCAAGGTGCCGTCTCCGATGCCTACATCCAGCAGATCTATTGGCTGACCCTGGGCGCCGGCGTCGCCGTGCTCGTGGCGGCCATCGACTACCGCCACTTCGAGCGAAACGCCTGGCTGATCTACGGCGTCGGCGTCGCACTGCTCGTTCTCGTCTTCCTACTGGGGCGCAGCATCCGCGGTTCGACCCGCTGGATCTCCATCGGCGGCTTCTCGCTTCAGCCGAGCGAGCTGATGAAGATCTTTCTCATCATCGCGCTCGCGAAGTACCTGCACAACGACCCCAAGACCGATGGCCGCACGCTCAAGGACCTCGTGATCCCTGGGCTCATCCTCGCGGTCCCGATGACCCTCATCCTCGCGCAACCGGATCTGGGCACCGCCCTGATTTGCGCGTTCATCTTCGGCAGCATCATGGTGCTGACGAACCTCAAGCTCCGGTCCCTCCTCACCCTCGGTGCGACCTTCGCCCTGAGCGCACCGCTGACCTACGCTTACTTGCTCAAGGACTACCAAAAGGAACGAATCACCGCGTTCTTGGCCCAGTGGACCGGCACCCAGCGCGACATCCTCGACACCGGCTGGCACGCCCACCAATCGCAAGTGGCGATCGGCAGCGGCGGCCTCTGGGGCAAGGGGTTCATGCGCGGCACCCAGAACCAGTTTCGCTTCCTCCCGGACCAACACTCGGATTTCCCCTTCGCGGTCTGGGCCGAAGAGCAAGGCTTCGTCGGCTCGCTCTTGATCGTCGGGCTCTACCTCTTCCTCGTCCTCTGGGGCCTCAAGATCGCCTCGCAGGCCAAGGACCGCTTCGGAGCCGTCGTCGCGGTCGGTGTCTCCGCCATGATCTTCTGGCAGACGATCATCAACCTCGGCATGGTCTCCGGTCTCCTTCCGGTCGTCGGAATGACCTTGCCGCTGTTCTCCTACGGCGGCTCCAGCGTCCTGACCGTCATGCTCGGCGTCGGCCTCCTGATGAACGTGTCGCTCCGCCGCTTCAGCCACTGAGGCCCGGCCACTTCAAATCCGGGGAGGCCGGTGTCACCCTGACGCTCGCTTGGACTGGATCCATCAAATAGGCCTCTCCGGAGGCGTCGGCATCAGCCTCGCCCTCGCGATGATCGTGGTGCTGCCGGTCCTCCTCCCGGCGGGATCGCGACGGCAGGTGCGCGCCCCCATCGTCCTGCTTCTGGTGCACGTGGCCCTCGTGTCCTGGCGCCTGATGCTCCCGGAGGAGAGTTCCTTGAGCGACCCGCTTCGAATCGCGGGTCTCTTCTTCTTGCTGCTCTCCCTCGCGCGCAGCGGCTACCTGATCGTGCTCCATGCGGTGATCACCCGCACCCTGGGCGGCGAGGTGCCGCGGATCATGCGGGACCTCGTCCAAGGGCTGCTCTATTTCGGCGTCGGGCTGCTCACTCTCCGCGCGGCCGGCGTCCACCCTTCGTCGATCCTGACCACGTCGGCGCTCCTGACCGCCGTCGTCGGCCTCTCGCTGCAGGACACCTTGGGCAACCTCTTCGCGGGCCTGGCCATCCAGGCCCAGCGCCCTTTCCGGGTCGGCGACTGGATCCAGTTCGACGACGACGACGCCCACGTCGGCCGGGTCGTGGAGCTCAACTGGCGCACCGTCAAGGTCGAGACCCTCGACAAGATCGAGATCACCGTCCCGAACTCGACGCTGGCCCGCTCGGCGCTGCGCAACTACTCGAGGCCCACCCGGGTCGCCCGCCGCATCGCCCGCGTCGACGTGCCCTACGATCGCTCTCCGGAGCACGTCATGCCCGCTCTGCTTCGCGCCCTCGGCGAAGTGCGCGGCATCCTCTCGAGCCCTCCACCGTCGGTGATCATCAGAGACTTTTCCGAACGCGGCGTCCGCTACGAGGTGCGTTACTTCATCGAGGATTTCGAAGCGCGCGAGATCATCGCCGGCGCCGTCCGCGAACGCCTCTGGTATGCGCTCCAACGGCTCGGGATCGAGATCCCCGTACCGCAACGGCTCGTGAGGCTCTACGACCTCTCCGAAGAACGGCTCGAGCACGAGCAAGAAGCCCGGGTGATGGCGCGAGACGACGCTTTGCGTGGGGTCGACTTCCTCCGGGCGCTCCCTGAACAAGCCCGGCACCACCTCGCAGAAGCCGCGAGCGCCGCCCTCTACGCGCCAGGGGAGCTGATCATCCGCCAGGGGGACACGGGCAGCGAGCTGTTCATCGTGAAGCGAGGAGAGGTCGCCGTCGAGCTCGGTCGTGGGCGGCACCGCCGCGTCGTCGCGACCCTCGGTCCGGGGCAGTTTTTTGGAGAGATGAGCCTCGTCACCGGCGAGAAACGTGCGGCGTTGGTCCGCGCCACGCGCGAGTCCGAGCTGCTCGTGATCGACAAGGAGGCGCTGCAGCGCGTGCTCGACGAGGCGCCCCAGCTCGCCGAGACCATCAGCCGCGTGCTGGCCGAACGGGCCCAACTGCTCTCGGCGGCGAACGTCAAATCGACCGAGCACGACGTCAAGCGCAGCGTCGAACAGGAGACGACGGTGCTGCTCGACCGCATCCGCCGCTTCTTCTCGCTCCGCTGAGCCGTGCTCAAAGGCGACGATGGCGCAACGCAGGAAGCTGCGCGCGTACCCCCCGGACCACCTCCGGATCGATCGTCGCCACCGCGCACCCCTCCCCTTCGCCGCACTGTGCCAGCACCACCCCCCACGGGTCGGCGATCAAGGCGTGGCCGTAGCTCTGCCGCCTGCCACTGCCGTCCCGCAACAGGTGCCGTCCGGTCTGAGCGGCGGCGAGCACATAGCACTGCTGCTCGATGGCGCGTGCCCGCAACAGGACGTGCCAGTGGTCCTTTCCAGTAGTCAGAGTGAAGGCCGCGGGTACCGCCAAGGCGATGGCGCCCCGGTCCACGAGCTTCCGGTAGAGCTCCGGAAAGCGCAGGTCGTAGCAGACGCTCAGGCCGAGCTTGCCGAGCAACGTGTCGGCCACCACGGGCTCGCTGCCGGGCTCGACGGTCTCGGACTCTTGCAGCCGTGTTCCATCCGCAAGGTCGACGTCGAAGAGGTGGATCTTGCGATAGATTGCGCCCACGGTTCCGTCGCTTCGCACCTGAACGCAGGCGTTGCGGACCTTGCGAGGATCGTCCCCCTGCTCCCAGAAGCCTCCGAGGATCAACTCGACGCCCTGGTCGCGAGCGAGGGCTCGGCAGCGCTCCAGGATGGGTCCGCCCCGAGGCAGCGGCTCGGCGACCGCCAGCTTCTCCTCCTCTCGCCCTAGAAAAGCGAAGCACTCGGGCACGACGACGAGCTGCGCGCCTTCCTGGACCGCGCGGCGCACCGTGCGCTCGACGGCGTCGAGATTCCCCTCGACGTCGTCGTTGGAGGTGATCTGCACGACCCCAGCGCGGAACGTCATGCCCGAGAGGGTAGTGCGAAGAGCCCCGTCGACAAGCGCTCTGCGGCCCAGGAAACCCTGTCAGGGTTCGACGCCCTTGCTGCGCTGCCCCCTCGTGGTTACGGTCGGCGGCACTCAGGAGCGAGCAATGACACGCATGTCCTTTTCCACGGTCTTCCTGCTCGCGCTGTTGGGCTCGCTGATGGCGTCCGCCGCGAGCGCCCAATCGCGCCGGCGCGTCAACATCGAGTCGACGCCTCCAGGCGCGACGGTGTACCTCGACGACCCGAACGGGGCGCCCCTCGGGACGACGCCGCTCCGGCGGGTTCGCATCGTGCGAGGCCGGCATACGCTGATCTTCAAGCTGGCGAACCACGAGGACTTCACCCTCCCGATCATGGTCCGGCGCAACAACGAGACCTTCCGCGCCACCCTGCGCCCCCTGGGCACCATCACCATCAACGCGGCGAACGCCGGAGCTCAGGGCGCCGAGGCGCGCATCGACGGCACGCCCGTCGGGACGCTCCCCATACGCAAGATCGTCCAACCGGGGCGGCACCTCATCCAGGTGGGCCGTGAGGGTTATGTGACCTTCTCGCAGTGGGTGGAGGTCGCGGGTGGACAGGTCCTCTCGCTCCCCGTGTCCCTCGAACGAGAAGCACCGGAGACAGGATCGGTCCTCGTCGCCGGCGACGTGTCCGGCGCCGCCATCTTCGTCGACGGTCAGCCGCGGGGCGCGACGCCCAACGTGATCGAAGGCATCCCGGCGGGGGAACATCTCATCGAGGTCCGGCCCGACGATTCGTCCCTGCAACCGTTCCAGCAGACGGTGCGCATCATCGCCGGGGAACGGCTCGTCCTGAACCCAACGCTCCGGCCAGCGCCGCCCCAAGGCGGCAGCCTGCGGGTCCTCGCGAACGCGCCGGGCGCGGTCGTGTCCCTCGACGGCGATGTGCTCGGCGAGGCGCCCGCTTCGGCGGAAGGTCTGACCCCGGGGGAGCACATCGTGGAGGTGCGCGCCGAAGGGTACGAGCCAGCCCAACGGACGGTGACGATCGATCCCGGCCAGCAGCGCGTCGTCTCGGTCACCCTCGAGGAAGTCGTCGCGCCCCCCGGCCGCATCGTCGTGAACGCGGACGTCGACGGCGCCCAGGTGATCGTGGACGGCGAGGAACGCGGCGCACCTCCCGTCGTCCTCGAGGACGCGCCGACCGGCGCGCATGCGATCATCGTCCGTGCACCCGGCTACCGAGAGTTCCGTCAGACCTGTCAGACCGGTCCGGGCGTGAGCTGCGAGATCAATGCCGAGATGCGCGTGGTCGGCCGCCCCGTGCGCGTGACCGCCAACGTCGAAGGCGCGTCGTTCTACGTCGACGGCGAGCTGCAGGGCCCCATCCCCTACGAAGGCGAAGTGCCTACGGGCGCCCACCTCGTCGAGGTGCGTCGCGAGGGCTACCGCCCCTACCGCGCACAGATCGCCTTCACCGCCGGCGACGAGCCGCGGGAGCTCGACGTGACCCTCGTCGAGGAGGGCCAGCTCACGCCGGAAGAGCTTGCCGAGCGCGAGGAGGCGCGCCGGGAGCGACATCGCCAAACGGTGTCTCGCTCCGGTGCCACCCTCCCCGACGATCTCGCCGTGCTCGACGCCTCCATCGGGTGGCCCTACCTCTTCGAACTGCGCCTCGGCATCGGCATCTTCGACTGGCTCGAATCGGGCATTGGCATCCGCACCTTCGGGCGCCTGACCGAGTTCGAGGGCCGCGTAAAGGCCGGCTATCGCCCCGTGCGCCAGTTCTCGGCCGGGATCCAGCTCCGCATTGGCGGCGGCATCGGCCCCGACCGCGACCCCCGCGCCCACGAAGTGGCTGTGGCGATGGCCGCGATGGAAGAGGCCCCCAGCCACCCGACGAACAGCTTCTACACGAGCATCGAGGGGTTGATCTCGCTCCACTTCCTGAACGCGGGCAACTTCACGCTCTGGGGCGCCCTCGACGTCCACAGCGATCGCTGGGACTGGAACGCCTCCGACCGGGACTGCCGCTACGCCAACGGCTGCATGGCCGGCGGGGCGCCCGAAACCGACATGGAAGGCGACTTCATCCGCGGCCGGCAGGCCCTCGCGCGGTTCCGCCTCGGCGGCTCCCTCGAGTTCATCCTGACCCGAAACTGGAACCTCTGGGGAAGCTTCGAGGGGGTCTTCGGCAAGCCCCGCCGCATCCTCGGCGACATCTTCGGAGGCGGCAACGAAGACCTCCAGATGTACACGCGCGTCGGCATCACCTACAAGTTCGACTACATCGACCGCGACCGCTGAGAGCGCAATGCGCGCGCAGGGGCGCTCTCGGCCGTGAGGCGCGCGGAGAAGGTACGGAGGCGGGCCGCTAACGGCCGCCGCGGATGAGCCGCAACGCGGGCGCCGGGGCGTAGGCGGCAACATGCCCGCTCTCCTCGGCGACGTACACCCAACCTCGCTCGTCGACGCGGATGCGATCGGGCACCAGCTCGCAGGGCACCTCGCCGAGCGAGTTGCCCGCCCGCGGTCCGACCACGTGAACCGTCCCGGCCGGGACGAAGAGCGCGCCCCCGCGCAGCACCGGCTCGAGGGTCCGCGGGATCTCGTCGGCGAGGGGGTCGCCCAGCGTGCGACGCCAGGAGGCCTCGCCCGTGTCCAGATCGAGGGCCGTGAGGTGCCCCCCGGGCGCGTTGACGATGAGTCGGTCATCGACGTGCAACGGCTTCGCCCCCGAACCCAGCCCCGGATCGGTCACGGTCCAGGCGGTCTCTCCGGTGGCCCCTTGAACGGCCACGACGCGTTCCCGCTCGACCGGCACGAGGACGAGCTCGCGGGCGGCCACGGCGTCGGCGACCGCGGGTTGCGGCAGCCTTCGAAGCCAGCGCCGCGCGCCGGTGAAGAGGTCGATGCCGTGGCAGTCACGGCCGGTGACGGCCACCACCACGTCGCCCACGATGCGCGGGGGGCTCCCGAAGCTCCCGCGCGCGGCGTAGCGCCAGAGGTCCTCTCCGCTCGCCAGGTCGATGGCGTGAACCGCGCCACCGCAAGCGACGAGGACAACGCGCCCGGCTCGCGTCATCGCAGCCGCACACCCGCGGCCAACCTGGAAGCGCCACCGTGGCTCGCCCGTACGTAGATCGATCGCAACGAGCCCCGCCTCGCCCTCTGCCAACACGGCGACGGGCGGGAGCCCTTCGCCGTGGCTGACGAGTGCCGCCGCGGGCCCGCCGATGCGGGGGGCGACGCGCGCGATCGCCCGCGGCTCGCCGTCCGAGACATCGCAGATCTCTACGTCGCCGTCATGAGCGAGCCGCAGCAAGGCGCGACCGGCCATGAGCGTCGCTCGGCTCCCCTCTCGCGCCCACAGCACACGGCCGTCGTCCCGGTCGACAGCCACGGTGTGGCTGCCCGACGAAAGCACGAGTCGATCCCCACAAAAGAACACCGAGGAGGCGTCGAGGTCGTCGAGGGCGATGCGCCAGCGTTCCTCGAGCTTCAATCCACGCGCCTCCACGGACGATGAAGCGGGGGCGGGCGTCGTACCTTCCCTCGCCGCCATCGCCAGACGCACACGATCCGGATCGTCGTTGACGAAACCTCCCCCGCCGGACCGAGCCCGCAACAAACGGCGGATCGCTCGGACCTCGTCGCGGAGCGCCGCGACGCGCAGGTTGCGGGCCTGCGTGGAATCCACCGCCATGAGCGCCTGGATCATGGCGGAGGCAAGCTGCAGGATGGGGTTGACCGCGCTCGGGACGTCGAGGGCAGCGGCTCCCAGCTGACCGCGCTCGCTCATGAAGGAGAGCGAGACGGCCTCACGGGCGTCGAGCCTCACGGCTACGGCAAAGGAGCCGGCGCGCAGCCGCGCGTGCGTGGCGCGGCCCGCGTGCCAGGCCTCGACGAGCAGCCGTGACGCGACGATCATTCGCTGCACCGCCAGCATCACGGGCCCGGTCCCAAGCAGCAGCCGCCGACCTCGCACATGAGCCCAGAGCTTGCCCGGAAAAAGGAGGGCATGAACATCCGCACGCGCTGCGTGGCTCGCGCTGCCTGGGCTGGGACACACCGCGATCTCGAAGGCGAACGACAGGGGCTCTGAGCCGGGTTCGGTGCTTCCACCCCTGCGTACTTCCGGGGCCGCGTCTCCTCCGGGATCGGGAACGACCTCGGACCGCATCGCCCGCTCAGCCAAACGCACCGCGATCTGCCGAGCGGTCGGGTCGACCGAGCGTTGCGCCTGCTCGATCATCGCGTTGGCGCAAGCGCGCAGCAACACGGGCAACGCGACCCGTCGCTCGAGCTGATGTACGTCGGGCGCGCTGCCAGTCTCGTACACGCTCACGGCCACATCGCCCGCGCGCCGAACGAGGGCGTACTCCGTCGGCGTGCTGTCGAGAGGCAGCAGGACCTTGCGCTTGAGTCCGCGCGCGAGCGCCGTCGCGGCCGCCGTGAGCTCAGGGAGCGCAGGCAACTCGAGGTGCCGATGCTGCGGCGCGAGCAGGAGAGTCTGGAGACCGGCCAAGGGAGGACCGGCGATTTCGAGCTCGTGGAAGGCGTCCATGTCGGAGGGCGTCGCGGAGAGGTCCGGGACGAGTCGAAAGGGTAGAGAGCCGCGTCGAGCGCGATCCAATAACTGACCCGCGGGCGTGGTTAGTTGACAAGCGTGCGGGGATTGGGATCGCTCGCTCGGGATGCGGTCGCCCAAACAGATCGTCGCCGTGGCGGTCGTCGTCGTACGAGCAAGGCAGGTGCTTGCGATGCGTCGCGCCGCCCATCGCGACGCCGGCGCGGGTCTCTGGGAGACGGTCAGCGGACGCGTCGAGCTTGGCGAAGACCCAAGGGAAGCCGCGCGGCGCGAGATCCGAGAGGAGACCGGTCTCGACACCCGTCTCGTCGAACGGCCGGTGGACGTCTACGCGGCAAGACGTGGCACCGAGCCCATGATCGTCGTCGTGTTCCGGGCCGACTGGATCGCCGGTGAGGTGCGATGCAGCTCCGAGCACGACGCCTTCCGTTGGATGGCCCTGGACGAGTTTCGCGGCGCCTCGCGCCTTTCGCGACTCGCCCAAGCTGTCGAGCGAGCGCTTGCGCTCGCGACCCACGCGGACTGAACCAGCAGTCCAGCGAAGATACGCCCGAAGCGCGGCGTCCCAGTGAAGCCGAGAGGGCCAAGAGCATCCGTAGGAGCCACGGCGCCGGACCCGGAAGCCACGGCCCCTGTGGGAGCCGCAGCTTCGGTGGAGCCACCTACCAGACTTGAACTGGTGACCTACGGTTTACGAAACCGTTGCTCTACCAACTGAGCTAAGGTGGCCAAGGGTGTCAGCGGCCCGCTCGGGGCCGAGCGACCGCGAACTTATCCGCCTGGCCGCAGTTGTCAACTCGGCGCCGAAGCAACCTGCTAGGCTCCGGCACGGGAGGAGAGAATGTCGGACTGGCAACAGCAGCCCCCGGGTTGGCAGCAGCAACCGCGAGAGGCAGAACCGCCGCAAGGGGGCTTTGGCTCGCCTCCGCCTCCATGGGACGACGCCGCGCCCTCGAGGCTCGACGTCGGCGATCTGCTGCGGACCGCGACCCGCATCGTGGCCGGGAACTTCGGGGTGTTCGCGGCCGTCGCCTTCGCGGCGACGCTGCCAGGGTTGGCGATCAGCCAGTACTTCGCCACGCGCTTTCAAAACCGCATGTTCGAGTTCCAGCAGACGGTGCTGACGGATCCGGGAACCATCCCTGACTTCAGCCAGTTCCTCTCCCCCGCCCACATTGGGGGGCTGTGCCTCGGCACGCTCGTGAGCTTCACGCTCATGTACCTCGCCCAGGCGGTCCTCGTGTACGACGTAATCGAGAACCTTGCCGGCCGTCGGCCACCGATCGGCCAGGCCATCGGCGTGGGCATGGCGCGGGCGCCGGCGGTCCTCGTCTCCGCCTTCCTCCTCACCCTGGTCCTCACCGCGGCAGTCGTCCCGGGCGCCCTCCTCGGTGTGCTCGTCATCGCCGGCGGAATGTCGGTGGGCCCCGGCGCCGGAGGGCTCGCCACCTGCTGCGGGGGACCTCTGATGCTCCTCGGAATGCTCGTGCCGACGTTCTACGCCTACTTGGTCTTCTTCGTCACCGTCCCGGCCGCGGTCGTGGAGGACGTGTCTCCGGTCGGCGCCCTCGCGCGGAGCTTCGAGCTCACCAAAGGTCAGCGGTGGCGCATCTTCCTGGCTGTGATGGCCTTCATGCTGGTGATCTTCGTCTCGTCGTGCATCGGCGGGGCCTGCTCCGGCGCGCTGGGTGGTGGCGGCGGCATCGATCCCGCCACCGGCGCCCTCAAAGCCCCGAGCACGTTCGGGATGGTGGTCGGGTTCCTCGCGCAACTCGTCGCCCAGACCCTCCAGACCATGGGAATCGCGGCCCTGGCCGGGGTCACGTACGCGCGCATCCGCGGCGTCCGAGACGGCGTGGACGCACAGGCCCTCGCGGAAGTCTTCTCCTGAGCACGTGAGCTCCTCGCTGCAGCGCTGCTTGCTCGCCCTTGCGCTCGGGTCGTTCCCCGCGCTCGTCCTGGGCCAGCCACGGCCGGACCCACGGGAAGTCGCCCGCGAGGTTCACGCCCAGGGTGGCTACGTCGGCGAGCTGCGCTTTCGGGGGCGTGACGGCACCGTCGGCTCGTTCCCGGTCGCCCCCCACGCTCGCCCGGGGTCCACCGAAGAGGGACGCCGCTTCGATACGGGGCCGGGCGAAGGCGCCCCCTCCGAGAGGGTCCCGGGCCGCGGGGGCGAAGCCGCGCCCCCCTCGCGTGAGCTCCGCTCCTTCCCGGACTCCTTCTTCGCTGGGCTCGCGGTGTCGAGGGTCCTTCTGGGGGTCGTCGCCGTGCTCCTCCTGGGGCTCTTCGTTGCGGTCGCAATGACCCTCCGACGCCCGAACCCGCCCAGCCCCCCACGCCGACCACGGACCGCGCCCTCGACCCGACCCGCCGACGAGCTGCCCGACGAGCTGGCCGACCCGGACGCCCTCGCCGCCGAAGGACGCTACGCCGAGGCCATCGCCGCCCTCCTCGCCCAGGCCCTCGCATCCGTCGGCTGGCAGCCTGCGCAGGAGCGCGCGCGGACGGCTCGCGAAGTCCTCGGCGCGCTCCCCTCCGGCGACGCACGCCGCCCTCCCCTCGCGCAGGTGGTGAGGCTGGCCGAGCGGGTGCGCTTCGCCGGCGACACCGCAACGGACACCCTCTTCGCCGAAGCCAAACGCTGGTACGAAGCGCTCGTCGGCGAAGGCCGCGAGACTCACTCCTGATGAGCGACGACTCCCACCCGGACGACATCTTCTCGCCCAAGGTCCGGCGCGCGATCCTGCTCGCACTCTTCGTGTCGGCGGCGGCGGCCCTTGCCACGCTCCTCTACGGCGCGAGGTTCGTCACCCCTCAGGCGGGCCCAACGGACTCCTACGGGTCTGGGCCTCTCGGTCACCGCGCCTTCGCCGAGACCATGGAGCACCTGGGCATCCATGTCCTCCAGAACCGGGGCGACCGCTACGACCGTGGCACGGCCCCACTCCTGCTCCTCGAGCCCGGCCTGGAGGCTCGCGTCGAGGGACGGCTCCGTCGACTGAGCGACGCCCTTGCCTCCCGCCGCGCCTCGGGTCTGCCGACGCTCGTCGTGCCACCCAAATGGACCTTCGAGGTGGGGCTCGTGGCCGACGGCGCCGCCTCACCCGTCGACGACGGCGCGATCAAGAGCGTGCTCGCCGCCGCCTTGCCGACGGGCGAGCTGCTGTCCATCGCGCGGCACGAAGACACCGAGGGACACCATCGTCTCGAAGGGTTGCTCGGAGACTTCACCGTCGAGGCGCCGGAGCTGCAGGTGCTCCCGACCCCTCCGGCGAGCGCCACGGTCCTGCTCGAATCGGAGCTCGGCGCGGTCGTCTTGGCGGCAGCAGACGGCACCGTGATCGTCTCCGACCCGGACTTGGTCCACAACTACAACTTCCATCGCGCCGACCACGCCGCGCTCTGGCTGGCGCTCATCGACCGGATGCAGGCGGACACCCTGGTCATCGACGAGACCTTCCACGGGCACGGCAACGTGCTCTCCCTCAAAGAAGCCCTCGGTCAATTCCCGGCCATCCTGCTGGTCGCGCATGGGCTCATGCTGCTGCTCCTCGTCTTCGCCATGGGCGGGCGGCGCTTTGGCCCTCCGCTCGGCGAGCCCCGGCGCGCTCATGGCCCCCAGGAAGCCATTGCGGTCGCTGCGTCGGTCCTCGCCGACGGTCAGCCCATCGGCTTGCTCGCCTACCACTACGTCTTGGAGACCTTCGAAGACCTCCGCCGCCGCCTCGACCTCGCCGCCGCTCCTTCGCCGGACGCCCTCGCCGAACGTCTCGACGCGCTCGCCCACGAGCGTCACCTGCCGCCGGGCGCGGCCAAGCTCCTCAGGCGCGCGCGCGCCCTCGATCCCCGGGGACGCCGCGTCCACCACGAGGCGTGGGCGATC
>Ga0256832_1000749_pt1 | contig 21377 bp, 26 predicted proteins | sample 134614metaG_FD_190534 | JGI IMG/M metagenome (GOLD analysis project Ga0256832, IMG submission 190534) | Hydrothermal vent microbial communities from Lau Basin, Pacific Ocean - 134-614 | ecosystem: Environmental > Aquatic > Marine > Hydrothermal vents | place: Pacific Ocean: Lau Basin | collected... | reverse complement strand
CTCTTTGTCCCCTCTATCGCCGGCTGGGTCTTGACCGCCTGGCTGCTCAGCTTCTACGTTCCCGACGGAGAGCCGCATTTCAACGCCGCCACTACCGAGGTCCCCGTGATCAAGGACGGCGGCATGGCGGTGGTCTGGCTGGGGGCCTTTACGATCTTTATCGCCGTGGTGGGACATCAGTTCTTCCACTTCCCGGCGATGTGGGGGATGATGTTCGGTCTCTCGCTGCTCAAACTCTACTCCTACTCCCTGGCCAAACGGAAGAACCGGATCGGTTTCGATGTCTTCGTCAACATGAAGAAGGTGGAGAACGATACCTTGCTCTTCTTCTTCGGGATCCTCTCTGCCGTCGGAGCGCTTCACTATCTGGGCTATCTGCACTACATCCATCACCTCTACGATCTGGTGGGCCCCACGGCGGCCAATATCGGTGTGGGGTTCATCTCGGCGATCATCGACAATGTTCCGGTCATGAGCGCGATCCTGAAATCCTCTCCCGCCATGGGCACCGATCAGTGGATGCTGGTGACGCTGACCGCCGGGATCGGTGGCAGTCTGATCAGTTTCGGTTCCGCCGCCGGAGTGGGGGTCATGGGACGGTTGCGGGGGATCTACACCTTCGGCAGCCATCTGCGCCTGGGCTGGACGGTCCTGGCCGGATACATCCTCTCGATGGTTCTCTGGTATATTCAATTTGAGATCATGGGATTCTATTGAATGAGAAATTAGGAATGAGGAATGAGGAATTTCGGTTTGCGTTGCCTGGCAACGCCTATTTTAAGAAATACAAACCAAAGATTTCTAGTTACTAGTTGCTAGTTACTAGTTATTCTGTAAAGGATAAAAGTGAAAGAAGTACCTATCGTTGTTCTGGATTTTGGTTCTCAATATACTCAGTTGATCGCGCGGAAGCTCCGTGAGAGCGGGGTCTATACAGAGGTGGTGCCTTACCGGGAGGATCTGGAGGCGATCAAGGCCCGCAAACCCAAGGGGATCATCCTCTCCGGCGGTCCGGCCTCGGTCTATGCCGAAGATGCCTACCACCCCGACGAAGGGATCTGGGAGCTGGGGCTGCCGATCCTGGGGATCTGCTACGGGATGCAGCTGATCGCCCAGCACTTCGGTGGAGAGGTGATCCCCGCCGACCATCACGAGTATGGCAAAGCGAAGCTCCATATCACCCGGCCGGAATCACCGATCTTCCATGATGTCCCCGATAACAGCATCGTCTGGATGAGCCACGGGGATCGGGTGGAGAAGCTGCCCGAAGGTTTCGAGACCATCGCCGTCAGCGACAACTCCCCCCACGCCGCCATCGCCGATGAGGCGCGGCGGATCTATGCCTTCCAGTTCCATCCCGAAGTGCACCACAGCGAGCAGGGCACGAAAATGCTCAAAAACTTCGCCAAGTATATCTGCGGCTGTGAGAGCACCTGGAATATGGGCTCTTTCGCCAAGGAGAAGATCGCCGAGATCCGCAAACAGGTGGGGGACAAAAAGGTCCTCTGCGGAGTCAGCGGCGGGGTGGACAGCTCCGTAGTTGCCGCACTGCTGCACGAGGCGATTGGGGATCAGCTCATCGCCGTCTTTGTCGATACGGGGCTGTTGCGCAAAAACGAGGCACAGCAGGTACAGGATATGTTCAAAGGGCTGGGGATCGACCTGATCACCGTGGATGCCTCCGAGCGCTTCCTCTCCCGCCTCAAAGGGGTCACCGATCCGGAGCGCAAGCGCAAGATCATCGGCGAAACCTTCATCGAGGTCTTCGACGAAGAGGCCAAGAAACATGCCGACGAAGTGAGTTTCCTGGCCCAGGGGACCCTCTACACCGACGTGATCGAGTCGGTCAGCGTCAAAGGCCCCTCCAAGACCATCAAATCCCACCACAACGTCGGCGGCCTGCCCGACTGGATGACCTTCGAGCTGGTGGAGCCTCTGCGGGAGATCTTCAAGGATGAGGTGCGCAAACTGGGCCTGGAACTGGGGCTTCCCAAGCATATGATCGGCCGTCACCCCTTCCCGGGCCCCGGTCTGGCGATCCGGGTCATGGGGGAGGTCAATGAAGAGGCCCTGCGTCTGCTGCGTGACAGCGACGAGATCATGCAGGAGGAGCTGCGGGCCAGCGGCTACTATGACAAGGTCTGGCAGGCCTTCACCGTGCTCCTCAATGTCAGCAGTGTCGGGGTCATGGGGGACAACCGTACCTATGACAATACGGTGTGTGTCCGGATGGTGGAGTCGGTCGACGGCATGACCGCCACCTTCGCCCACATCCCCCACGATATCCTGGAGAATATCAGCCGCCGGATCATCAACGAGATCGACGGGATCAACCGGGTGGTCTACGATATCTCTTCCAAGCCCCCCGCGACGATCGAGTGGGAATAAAAACGTCGTGAACGTCTTAGTCACTGGTCATTTGTCATAAGTCATTGGGAAAAAGATTGAACGATTCCCCCAATGACCAGTAACCAATAACCAATTACCCGGCCGGAGGCCGCCATGACCAACAAACCCACCTTCAACCTTTTCAAAAACGTCTCCTACGCTCTGGCAGGGATGCGGGAGGTGCTCCGCAGCGAGCGCTCTTTCCGTACCCAGCTCTTCGTTATCGCCCTCATCGCCGTGGGGCTCTTTTTCAGCCCCATTACGCCGCTTTCCAAATGGATCCTATTCGCCTCCACCTGGCTGGTGCTCATCGCCGAAGCCTTCAACAGCGCCATCGAACGGGTGGTGGACCTGGTGACCCGGGAGCACCATCCCTTGGCGGGTCAGGCCAAGGATATCGGGGCTTTCGGGGTGCTGTTAGCCTTCTCTCTCACGGTGATGATCTGGGGGATCGTCCTTTTTTATGAATTAGGAATTATGAATTAGGAATGAGGAATTACGGATTGCGTTGCACTGCAACGCTTTCTTAACAATGATTGCGCTATAGGCGCACTAAATGCCCGATGCCGATCCGCAAAGCGGCTCTCCATACCATCGCCAAGAGCGACCATTCTGCCGACTGAACTCTGACGGCGAAAAGGGCGAAGCCCGTTCAAACCACAAATGACTTATCTTCTGATATAATCTTTTCAAATCACTCAAGGAACGATCTATGAAAGAGAAGACACTTGCTATTCACGCCGGATACGAAGGAAACGAACAGGGGACGATGGCGGTTCCGATCTACCAGACCACCGCCTATGCCTTCGAGAGCGCAGAACATGCTGCCAATCTTTTCGAGCTTAAGGAGCTTGGCAACATCTATACCCGGTTGATGAATCCCACGACCGATGTTTTTGAAAAGCGTTTTGCGGCGCTGGAGGGGGGTGCGGCAGCGATCGCGACGTCGAGCGGCGCCTCGGCGGCTTTTTATGCCTTCGCCAATGTGGCCGAAGCTGGGGACAACATCGTCGTGGCCAAACAGGCCTACGGCGGGACCCTGACTCTGGCGGCCCACACTCTGCGCCGTTTCGGGATCGAAGCCCGCTTCTTCGATGTGCGATACCCCGAGGAGTTGGAGGGGATGATCGACGAGCGGACCAAGATGATCTTTTTCGAAGTGATCCCCAACCCTTCGCTGGTCATGGCGGATATTGCCGCACTCTCGCAGATCGCACGACGCCACGGGGTGATGCTCTGCGCCGACAACACCGTTGCCACGGCGGCACTCTGCCGCCCGTTGGAACATGGAGCTGACATCGTGGTGCATAGCACCAGCAAGTACACCACCGGCCAGGGGCTTGCTCTGGGAGGGATCATCGTGGAGCGGGAAGGATTGGGGGAGCTCATCAAAGGCAATGACCGTTACGCCCATTTCAACGAGCCCGACGAGAGCTACCATGGCCTGGTCTATACCGATCTGCCGCTGCCGCCCTTTACCCTGCGGACCCGCCTGGCGCTGCTGCGGGATCTGGGGGGAACGCCCAGCCACTTCAACAGCTGGCTCCATATCCAGGGGTTGGAGACCCTGCCCATCCGGATGGAGCAGCATTCCCGCTCCGCCCTGGCGGTGGCAGAATTTCTGGCGGAGCATCCCAGAGTCCGGAAGGTCAACTACCCCGGACTCCCCTCCGATCCCAGCTATCCTATGGCCCGGAAATATCTCAAAAACGGCATGGCCAGCGGTCTGCTCAGTTTCGAGCTCTCCGGCAAAGAGGAGGCACAGCGCGTCGCCGACAGCACCAAGATTTTCCAGATCGTCGTCAACATCGGTGACAGCAAATCGATCATCACCCATCCGGCCAGCACCACCCATCAGCAGCTCAGCCCCGAGGAGCTGGAGGCCGCCGGCGTCCCCGAAGGGCTGATCCGTCTCAGCATCGGGCTGGAGGATCCCGAAGATCTCATCGAGGATCTGCGGCAGGCGCTGGAACAATGAGGCCTTCGCCTCATTGTTGGATGGAGGATGGAAGATTGAAGATGGAGAATTTTTGTTGCGTTACGCGGTAACGCTTTTTTTTGACAAACTCTCGCCAAAACGCCTTTCGATGACCGATGAGTGCCGACTAATCCCATTTAGGATAAAATAGCGCCAAACTAACATGCAGGCTGCCGATGAAGATCGAGACCCACACCGCCCATTTCACCTCGCCGCTCTATCTGGAGAGCGGACGGATCCTGGAACCCTATGAGATCCGATATGAGACCTATGGAGAACTCAACGAGGCCAAAGACAATGTCATTCTGGTCTGCCACGCTCTGAGCGGCTCCCATCATGCCGCCGGTCTCTACGAGGGAGATCGCAAACCGGGCTGGTGGGACGGTCTCATCGGCCCGGGCAGGGGGATCGATACCGATCGTCATTTCGTCATCTGTACCAATGTGATCGGCTCCTGTTTCGGCTCTACGGGCCCCATGAGCCCCATGTATCCCAGTGAACACCCCTATCGCCTCAAATTTCCCGTGGTCACGGTCAAGGATATGGTACGGGCACAGCGGCAGCTTCTGAGCAGCCTGGGGATCCACCATCTCAAAGCGATCGTCGGGGGATCCATGGGGGGGATGCAGGCATTGCAGTTCGCCGTGGACTATCCGGGACTGGCTGATCACATCATTCCGCTGGCCACCACCTACGCCACCCGCCCCTGGGTGATCGCCTTCAACAAAGTCGCCGTGGAGGCGATCCGACGGGATCCCCGCTTCGACAACGGCAACTACGCCCCCGACACCTTCCGGGAAGAGGGGTGTGACGGCCTGGCTATCGGACGCATCGCCGGACACATCTCCTACCTGAGCCCTCAGTCCATGGATCGGAAATTTGGCCGGAACTACGTCGCCACCGACGGACTCTTCGAACTCTTCGGCCGCTACGAGGTGGAGCGCTATATGGAGTACAACACCGCCAATTTCTCCCGCATTTTCGATCCCCTGAGCTATCTCTACATCGTCAAGGCGATCAACACCTTCAATCTCTCCCGGGGGTATGATTCGCTTCATGACGCCGTGAGCCGGATCCGGGCACAGGTTCATCTGATCAGTTTTTCGGGGGATTACCTCTTTTTCCCCGAGGAGATGGCGCATCTGGCCCGGATGCTGCGGCGCAACGGCCAGCCCCACAGCTATCACGAGATCGAAAGCGATTACGGACACGATGCCTTTTTGGTGGAGATCGACAAATTCGATTTCATCTTTCGGGAGATTCTTGAAAAGGAGTGCAGATGAAAGAGGCCGGATTCGAAGAGCAGCTGGAGCAGAGCCGGAAGATTCTGGAGAAGCTCATGGACCCCGAGATCACCCTGGAGGAGAGTGTCAAACTCTACGAAGAGGGGATGGAGACGATCCGTCGTGCCCAGAAGATGATCGAGGAGGCGAAGCTCAAAGTGGAGGAGATCGAGGCGAAGCACGGGGGGGATGAGACATGAAAGAGCTTACCGTCGCCGCACTCCAGCTGCCGACACTCGGGATGAACGCGACACGGCTGGAGTTCTATCTCACCAATGCGACCCAACGGGGAGCCCGGATCATCCTTCTGGGAGAGTACGTGCTGAACCATTTTTTCCTCGAGCTCAAGGAGATGCCCCGCAGCATGGTCAAAGAGCAGAGCCGGACCCATCTCAAGCTCCTGAAGCGGCTGGCCAGGGAGTATGACGTCACCTTCATTGCACCGTTGGTGAGGGTGAAAAAAAAGCGTTTCTACAAAACCATCGTTCGGGTCGGCCCGAAAAAAACCGAATACTATACCCAGCAGATCCTGATCCCCTATCCCCACTGGAACGAAGAGGCCTTCTTCGCCAACCCTGTGGCACCACTGGAGGATCCCTTCATCTTCAAAGTTGACGGGTTCAAAGTAGCGGTCCTGGGCGGGTACGAGCTCCATTTCGATCCTTTCTGGGAGGCGATGGACCGCCACAAGGTCGATCTGGTGCTTCTGCCCACCGCCTCGACCTTCGGCTCCCATAACCGCTGGCGGGAACTGATCAAATCGAGGGCCTTTCTGCATGGGGTCTATATCCTGCGGGCCAATCGCCTCGGTGAGTACACAGACGGGGAGAATCAGTGGCGATTCTACGGTGACAGTATGCTGGTCAATCCCGACGGCGAAGTGGAGATGATGCTGGAAGACAAGGAGTCGATGCTGGTGGAGACGATCAGCAAAAAGGCGGTCAAAGAGCATCGCAAGGGGTGGCGTTTTCAGGAAGCTCTTCGTCAGCGGGGTGCGTTATGAACCCCGCCGACTATTTCCACCGCCAGATCCAACTCTGGGGGAAGGAGGCGCAGAATCGCCTGGCCACGCGGCGAATCGCCGTCATCGGATGCGGCGGTTTGGGATCGACCCTGGCCCTGGCGCTGGGCGGCAGCGGGATCGGGGAGATTCATCTGGTAGACTTCGATGAGGTCTCGCTTCACAATATCCATCGCCAGATCGTCTTTACCCTGGAGGATGAGGGACGAAACAAAGCCTCAGTGGCCGCCGAGCTTCTGGTGCGCAAAAATCCTTTTGTGAAAGTCGCCGCCCACGAATGTGATTTCGACTCCTTTGCTGCCAAGATACGGGAAGATTTCGATCTGATCCTGGACGCCACCGACAATCTCCCGGTGCGGGAACGGATCGACCGCTGGGCCAAAGAGCGGAACACTCCCTGGATCTATGCCAGCGTCGAGGAGTTCAACGGACAGGTCTGCTTTTTCGACCGGGCCGATTTCGGCGTCTTCGCGATCAGCGACCACACTCCCGGAGGCATCGCCGCTCCCATCGTCATGCAGATCGGTTCCTTTCAGGCCAATCTAGCCCTGCGCTACCTGGTGGACCTGCCGGTGACCAAAGATCGGCTCCACTATTTCTACTACGACGGAGAAGGGGAACTGGTGATGCAGAAGTTTGCCCTGCCTGCGCCGCCGGAGGCGGCGAGTGAAGAGTGAAGAGTGAAGAGTGAAGAGTGAAGAGTGAAGAGTGAAGAGTTTTGAGTTTTGAGTTTTGAGTTTTGAGTTTTGAGTTTTGAGTTTTGAGTTTTGTCAGGGCTTGACAAATATTGTCGGGTAGATAAAATCTTCCCTCTTCCCTCTTCCCTCTTCCCTCTTCCCTCTTCCGTTCCGTGCTATAATCACAAAAATTTCCCAAAGGAATCCGATGCAGATCTCTAAAGCGGCGGGAATCACCGCCTTGATAGCGACGATGCTCTGGTTGAGCGGCTGCACGCAGGAGACCCAGAACTCCATCAGCCGATCGATCCAGAACTGGACGGGGACCAACGGGGTTCTGGATGTCTATGCGGGTGAGAAGCTGGTCAAGCGCTTCATCAAGATCGACAAACTCTCCACCGCCTACGGGACCAACGACAACCGACCCCGTCCTTACCGCTACGGCTACGGTTATGATGACCGGAACTTCAACTTCAAAGTGGACAAAGGAGAGAAGAAGGTCTATTTTGAATTCTCCGACTACTCCACCAGCTATATCTTCTACGAAAACGACACCAACTAAGGAGAACAAAGATGCAGATCATCGCGACGGATAACGCCCCCCAGGCCATCGGCCCCTACTCCCAGGCCGTGATGGTGGAGGGGATCCTCTACAGTTCCGGACAGATCGCCCTGACACCGGAGGGGGAACTGATCGACGGCGGGGTCGCCGAACAGATCCGGCAGGTCCTCAACAACCTCAGTGCGGTCCTCGAAGAAGCGGGGGGAACCCTGAACGATGTGATCAAAACGACGATCTTTCTGGCGGACATGAGTGACTTCACCGTCGTGAACGAGGTCTATGCCGAGTTTTTCGGCGACCACCGTCCTGCCCGCAGTACAGTCGCGGTCAAAACTCTGCCCAAAGAGGTGCTGGTAGAGATCGACTGCATCGCGAAACCGGGGATCTCTCTCTGATCTTCGGTACTTTACCGACCGCTTCTTACCACTTCAAAATCGCTTAAACTTTTTTTGGGTATAATCCCGAACTTAAATTGCCGGACCTCCGGTGATCGACGAGTGATTAATCAGAAAAGGGTCAACAATGTACGCGATTATCAAAGCAAGCGGACAGCAGTTCAAAGTCCAGGAGGGCGATGTGATCTGCTTCGACAAAATGGGTCTGGAGCCCAAAGCCGAAGTGGAATTCACCGAGGTCCTGGCACTGGACAACGGCGAGCTGAAGATCGGCACTCCTTATGTAGAGGGTGCCGTGGTCAAAGGTGAGGTGATCAACGAAGGGCGTGACAAAAAAGTGATCATCTACAAAAAGCGTCGGAGAAAAGACTCCAAGCTCAAGCGCGGTTTCCGCCGGGATTTCACCCGGGTCCGCATCACCAAAATTGCATAAGGAGCTTTCATGGCACACAAGAAAGGACAGGGATCAACCCAGAACAACCGTGATTCAGCGGGCCGCCGTCTCGGCGTGAAGAAATTCGGTGGAGAGCATGTGATCCCCGGCAACATCATCATCCGTCAGCGGGGGACCAAAGTCCTCCCCGGCACCGGTGTCGGCATGGGAAAAGACCACACCATCTACGCCCTGGTCGAGGGGGTTGTCAAATTCGAGAACAAAACCTCCACCAAGAAGAAGGTTTCGGTCGTTCCCGCCTGATGCTCTTCTTCTGATCCCGGCCGATCATGCGCCGGGGTCGATTCCCCGCTCTTCTTTTTTATCTATCCGATACTTTATCATCTCTTTATATCTGCTTCGGGCGAGATCCGTTTCTTCGATATCATGATATAATATAAAGAAAAAACTATAGTGTATTCAAAAAAACAAAGGTAATTATAATGTTTGTAGACAATGTAGAACTGACACTCAGTTCGGGAAAAGGGGGAGCCGGCTGCGTCTCCTTTCATACCGAAAAGTTTGTCATCAAAGGCGGGCCCGACGGTGGGGACGGCGGCCGGGGCGGGGCCATCTGGTTCCAGGTCGACGGCAACACCGACACCCTCTCCCATCTGCGGGGCAAGCGTCACATCAAAGCCGAGAACGGGCGGCCCGGTGAGGGGCGCAAGCGCTACGGCCGCAGCGGGAAGGATACCACCGTCGTAGTCCCTCCCGGGACCCAGGTCGTGGATGCAGAGACCGGTGAGCTACTCCTGGATCTGACGGAGCCGGGAATGAGGGTGAAATTCCTGGAAGGGGGCAAAGGGGGACTGGGCAACGTCCACTTCAAGAGTTCCACCAACCAGCGTCCCACCTACGCCCAGCCGGGGCTGCCCGGTCAGAGCCGACATGTGCGCCTGGAGATGAAACTTATCGCCGATGTGGGGCTGGTCGGATTCCCCAATGTGGGAAAATCGACCCTCATCTCCACACTCTCCAACGCCCGCCCCGAGATCGCCAACTATGAGTTCACTACCCTGACGCCCAAGCTGGGTGTAGTGGCTCTGGGGGAGTTCGACTCCTTCATGATGGCGGATATTCCGGGGATCATTGAAGGGGCCAGCGACGGTCGGGGCCTGGGGTTGGAGTTTCTGCGCCACATCGAACGGACCAAGACGCTGTTGCTGATGATCGACGCCACCAACTACCGGGAGATGAAGTACCAGTACGAGATCCTGAAAGAGGAGCTCCGACGCTATTCGGAAGAGCTCGCCGGTCGCCCCTTTGCCGTGGCTATCACCAAGATCGACGCTCTGAGCGACAACGAGATCGACGAAAAAACGGAAGAGCTGCTCGAAGCACTGGGCCTGGAACCCAACGAGATCCTCGAGGAGCGCTTCGACGCCGACACAAAGCTGCTGAGCTACGCCGATCCCCACGAGAGCTGGGAGGCGATGCCGACCGACCGACCGGTCTTTATCCTGCCCGTCTCCTCGGTCAGCGGACGCAATGTGGAGCCACTGCGCTACGCCCTGGGTGCCATGGTCCAAGCCTGCCGGCGGCAGGAGAAAGCGGCCGAGACGGAAGAAAACTCCCCCACAGCCGAGGCGGACTGATGCGACGGATCGTGATCAAGGTCGGCTCCCATGTGCTGACGGAAGAGGGGACGATCGCTCTGGAGCGCATGCGGGCCCTGGTGGATCTCATCGCCGAATTGCAGAAGCAGGGGCGCCAGGTAATCCTGGTCAGCTCCGGAGCGGTGGCCGCCGGATACACCCAGCTGCAGCTGGACCGGAGCCGGGTCGCCGACAAGCAGGCTCTGGCGGCGATCGGGCAGCCCTATCTCCTCAAACTCTATCAGAGCAAGTTCGCCCACCACGGGGTCCTCAGTGCCCAACTGCTGCTCAGTGCCGACGATTTCGACTCCCGCCGGCGGACCCGGCATGCCCGCAATGCCGTGGAGAAGCTGCTGAAGCACGGGGTGGTTCCCATTGTCAATGAAAACGACGTGGTGGCTACCGAAGAGCTGGTCTTCGGAGACAACGACCGTCTCAGTGCCCACGTAGCCTGGTATTTCGAGGCGGATCTGCTGGTGATCCTCTCGGATATCGACGGCTATTATGACAAAGACCCCCATCGCCACACCGATGCAAAACTTCGAAAGATCGTCCGCACGATCGAAGCCGGAGAGCTCGACTCCGAGTGTACCCCCCATGGACGCTTCGCCACCGGTGGGATCGTCACCAAGCTTCAGGCGGCTGACTTTCTCATGCGCCGCGGCGGCCGGATGTTCCTGGCCAGCGGATTTGATCTGAGTGATGTTCGAAGCTTCCTCCTGAAAGGAGAACATCGGGGCGGAACGCTATTCGTCGGGCAGAAAACTGTCGGAGAGAATGGAGAGTGAACGTTCTCCTGTCGAAAGGGCGATAATCACTGCATTAATTACAGGGAATGGAATGTATCTCAAAGGAGAGAGGTGAAACGGATAATTTTCATGGGAACGCCCGATTATGCCCGGCGTATCCTGGAAAAACTGATAGCAGAGGAGGGGGTTGAGGTCGTTCTGGTCCTGACCCAGCCTGATCGTCCCGTGGGACGGAAAAAGGTCCTGACCCCGCCCCCGGTGAAGCGTCTGGCCGAGGAACGGGGCATAGAGGTTCTGCAGCCTCCGACACTGAAAGAGGAGGGGATCCAACAGCGCCTGAGAACACTGGCTCCCGATTTTATCGTCGTAGCCGCCTACGGCCAACTGCTGCCCAAAGCGATCCTTGACATCGCCCCCTGCATCAATCTCCATGCCTCACTCCTTCCGGCCTATCGGGGGGCTTCCCCGGTGCAGCAGGCTCTGCTCAACGGTGACAGTTTCACCGGGATTACCGCGATGCTGATGGAGGAGGGTCTCGACAGCGGGCCCGCCCTGGCCTACCGTTATGTGGCAATCGGAAAAGATACCCGTCTCCAGAGCCTCATGGAGCAGCTGACGGAAGCGGCGGCGGAGCTCACGCCGAAGGTTTTGAAGCGCTTCGAGGAGCTCCAGCCTCTGCCCCAGTTCGGAGCCCTGGCAAGCCACTGCAAAAAGATCCGGCGCAGCGACGGAGAGATTACGCTCGATGATGCCGGGGCGATCGAGCGCAAATATCGGGCCTTCGAGGGGTGGCCGGGGATCTTCCTCTCCGGCGGTCTCAAACTGAACGTCATTGAAGTCCCCGATGTCGCGTCATCTCACCGTCCCGGTGAAATCCTCGCGATAGGCGAGGAAGCGATCGACGTGGGATGCCGACGGGGGGTGCTGCGAATTGTGAGCCTTCAGCCCGCCGGCAAAAAGGCGATGAGCGGCCGGGCCTACTGCGTCGGAAGGGGGTTGAAGGTTGGAGATTCTCTCCTTTGACCGGCTTCCCTCTACTCAGCAGTGGCTGACCGAGGCAATCCGCAGCGGCCAGATTACGGAGCCGATGGCGGTCCTGGCCCGGGAACAGACCGAGGGGGTCGGCAGTCGCGACAACCGGTGGATCGGTTTTCCGGGAAACTTCTTCGCTTCTATCGCACTGCGGGAGTCGGATCTCCCCGAGGATCTTCCCCCGTCGGCGGCATCGATCTATTTCGGATGGGTGATGAGAGAGCTGCTTTGGGAGTTGGGACAACCGGTCTGGCTCAAGTGGCCCAATGACCTCTATCTTGGATCCAAAAAGGCCGGAGGGGTGATCACGACCCGTCTGCGCTCTTTCTATGTAGCCGGCATCGGCGTCAATCTCAAAAAAAGTGAAAAAAACTTCGCCGCCCTTGAGACGGAGCTTTCGCCGATGATATTACTTGATATGTATCTCCACCGGCTGGAGAGTACGCCGAAATGGAAGGAACTCTTTAGGAAGTACCGGTTAGAATTTGAGAGATCACGCCCCTTCGGTGCCCACCGGGGGTCGGAGTATGTAAGTCTTGAAAAGGCCCAACTTATGGAAGACGGGTCGATAATGCTCAATGGAGAAAGGATCGTGGAATTACGATGAGTGAAGTGATCAGCATTGCCAATCAGAAAGGGGGAGTCGGCAAGACCACGACAGCGGTCAATCTGGCAGCCTCCCTGGCCGAAGAGGGGAAGCGGGTTCTGTTGATCGATGTGGATCCCCAGTCCAACGCCACCACCAACCTCGGCTTCAGTCGCAACGATTACGAGTTCAACATCTACCACGTACTCATTGGCAGCAAAAAGATCGAGGAGATCATCCTCAAAACCGCGGTCAAACGGCTGCATCTGGCCCCCTCCAATATCGGTCTGGTCGGGATCGAAAAGGATTTCTACGGGAGCCGGAAGCGCAACCGGGAGATGATCCTGAACAAAGCGATCGCCGGAATCCGGGAGAAATACGACTACATCATCATCGATTCTCCGCCGGCGTTGGGGCCGATCACCATCAACGCCCTGAGCGCCTCCGATTCGGTAATCATCCCGATCCAGTGTGAGTTCTTCGCTCTGGAAGGGCTGGCGCAGCTGCTTAATACCGTCTCTTTGCTGCGCAAGACCATCAATCCCAAACTGCGGATCAAAGGGTTCCTGCCAACGATGTATTCGGGGCAGAACAACCTCTCCAAGCAGGTTCTAGCTGATCTGGAACACCATTTCAGGGACAAGCTCTTCACCCGGAAGAAAAACGACTTCATTGTCGTGCCCCGCAACGTCAAAGTGGCGGAGAGTCCCAGCTTCGGCAAACCGGTCATCCACTACGCTGCCGGTTCCAAGGGTTCCAAAGCCTACAAGGCCCTGGCAGAAGCGATCCTGAGGAGCTGAGATGGCACTGGGCAAAGGACTGGGGGCGATCCTGGAAGAGGTCGGACAGGCCTACGAGACCGAGTTGAAGGAGGGGGAACTCTCCGAAAAGGAACTGGGGGAAGAGATCCGGGACCTTCCGGTGGAGGCGATCGATCCCAACCCCTATCAGCCGAGAAAGGATTTTGACCCCCGACGTCTGGAGGAGCTGGGAGAGTCGATCCGACGTCACGGGCTTCTGCAGCCGGTGGTGGTGATCCCCAACGGCGATCGGTGGATCCTGGTGGCCGGAGAGCGGCGCCTGAGAGCCCACAAGCTCATCGGAGCCGAGACGATCCGCGCCATCGTCGCGGATGTGGATCTGGACCGCCTGAGGATGCGGGAGCTTGCCCTGGTGGAGAACATCCAGCGGGAGAATCTCAACCCCATCGAACTCGCCGAAGCCTACCGCGAACTTCTGGAGGTCCACGGGATCACCCACGAAGAGCTGGCGGCCATCGTCCACAAGAGCCGTTCCCAGATCACCAACACCCTGCGTCTGCTCTCCCTGTCGGATTACGCCCGCAAGGCTCTTACCGAGGGACGTCTGAGCCAGGGGCACGCCAAAGTGCTGCTGGCACTCCCCGAAGCGAAACAGCGGGTCCTCGTCGACACGATCGCCGGCCGCAAACTGAGCGTCCGGGAGACGGAGGAGCTGGTGAAGCGGACCCGTGCAGGAAAGAACATGCGAAACTCTAAACAGCCCTCCTCCCGCGAAACCGATCCGAAACTTCTGCAGCGACTCGAGAAACTGCTCCCCTTTCCCCACCGTCTGACCCGAAAAGGGCTGGAGATCAGACTCCCGGATGAGGCGGGTCTGAAAGCCTTTATCGATTTTTTGGACAAAAACGATCGATAAGTCCTGCTTAACCCTTATTTAAAACGCAAGATGATAAAATGCGTCAATTTTTACGAGGAGTGCCGATGCTTGAACTACATCCGTTCCTGATGGGAATCGTGCTGTTGATCTTTTTCTTCCTGATCTACCAGCTGAATGACCGGCTCTACGGGCCGCTTCTGCGTTTCATGGATGACCGGGAACAGACCATCGCCCGGGATCTCGAAGCGGCGAAGAATCTCAGCAGCGGCAGTGAAGAGCTGCTGGCCCAGGCCCAGGCCAAACTGGACGAGGCCCGCAGCGAAGCGGCCCGAATCCGCCATGAGGCTATCGAAGCGGCCAAAGCGGAGAACGCGGCGGCGCTGGCGGCCAAGCAGAGCACGCTGGAAGAAGAGTACCGCCGCTTCAGCGAAAAACTGGCCGAAGAGCGTGAGAGTCTGAAATCGACCGTGCTCTCCCAGCTCCCGCTGATCAAAGAGAGCCTCAAAGCGAAATTCAGCCAAATATGAGGAGAGGAATGAGCATGAAAAGAACCGTCATCACCCTTCTGGCCGCCCTGATCGTGCCGGCGTTTATACTGGCCGCCGGTGAAGCGGAAGGGGCCAGCCATTACGCAGCGATCGCGGGACGCAGCACCGACTTCGTTCCGAGGATCTTCAACTTCCTGATCTTCGCGGCACTTATCTACTACCTGATCGCCGATCCGATCCGGAATTTCTTCCGGGAGCGCCGGGAGAAGATCGCTTCGCAACTGACCGAGATCGAGAATCGCCTCCAGGCGGCCAAAGAGGCCAAGAAGGCGGCCGAGCAGACCCTGGCCGAGAGTGAGAAGAAGGCCCGGGAGATCCTGGAGGATGCCAGGAAAGAGGCCGAGCTGCTTTCGGAGCGGTACCGGGAGCTCGGCAGCAGAGAGTCAGCGGCCCTCGAACATCAGTACCGGGAACGGATGGAGATGGAAGAACGCAAAATGCAGCGGGAGACCATCATCTCGCTGCTGGACGAGAACATCAGTCCCGAGGATATCCCGTTGACCGGATCCCAGATCATCGATACCCTTGCAAAGAAGGTGGCCTAAATGAACGAACTGATCGCCAAACGGTATGCCAAGGCGCTGCGGGAGCTGGTTCCCGAGAAGGAACTGCCGGACCAACTGCGCCTTCTGCGTGAACTCCAGGCCTCTTTCGAGGCGCCGGAAGTGGATGAGATCGTACGCTCCCCGCTGGTTCGCGGTACGGAGAAGTTCCGTTTGCTGGTGGAACCTCTCAAGGAGAAGCTCGATCCCCGGCTCTATCGCCTCCTGGAGGTGATGAGCGAGAAAGGGCGGCTCGATCTCGTTCCGGCTCTGGCGGAGATCCTGGACTACGAGATCAAGCGTCTCCAAAACCGGTTCGAGGGAACAGTGGAAGCGGACAGCAAGCTTCCCAAAGAGAAGCTCGCCGAACTCGAAAGTGTCCTGGCACACTACAGCGGAGCGAAAATCACCTTGAAGCAGACCGGGGCGAAGAGCGACGGTCTCAAAGTGGCGGTGGATGATCTGGGGCTGGAGCTGAACGTCTCCAAATCCCGGCTCAAATCCGAACTGTTGGATTTCATCCAGCGGGCACTCTAAAGCAAAGTAAACTTACAGAAAGGAGCAGCAGTGGCAGCGAAATTGCAAGCGGATGAGATCAGTTCCATTATCAAGGAACGGATCGAGAATTTCGAACTGAATGTAGATATCAACGAAGTGGGGAAGGTGATCGGGATCGGTGACGGGATCGCTACGGTCTACGGTCTGAGCAATGTCATGGCCGGTGAAATGGTCGAATTCGAAAACGGTACACGGGGACAGGTCCTGAACCTGGAGGAGTCCAGTGTCGGGGTCGTCGTTCTCGGGGAATATTCCGATATCCGTGAGGGAATGAGCGTCAAACGTCTGGGTGCACTTCTGGAAGTCCCCGTCGGAGACGGCCTGGTGGGACGTGTCGTCAACCCTCTGGGGGAGCCCATCGACGGCAAAGGCCCCATCGAGGCGAGCGAGAGACGTTTCGTCGAGGAGAAGGCTCCCGGTATCATGGCACGGAAATCGGTCCATGAACCCCTGCAGACCGGTATCAAAGCGATCGACGCTCTGGTCCCCGTCGGCCGCGGACAGCGGGAATTGATCATCGGGGACCGCCAGACCGGTAAGACCACCCTGGCCATCGACACCATCATCAACCAGAAGGGCCAGGACGTCATCTGTATCTACGTGGCCATCGGCCAGAAACAGTCCACTGTCGCCTCGCTGGTGAAGAAGCTGGAGGAGAACGGAGCGATGGAGTACACCATCGTCGTCAACGCCGGGGCCTCCGACCCCTCTGCGCTGCAGTTCCTGGCCCCCTATGCCGGGGTCACCATGGCCGAGTACTATCGGGACAACGGCCGTCATGCGGTCATCTTCTACGATGACCTCTCCAAGCACGCGGTCGCCTACCGTGAGATGTCCCTGATCCTTCGCCGTCCTCCGGGCCGCGAAGCCTATCCCGGCGACGTCTTCTATCTCCACTCCCGCCTGCTGGAGCGTGCGGCCAAGCTGAGCGACGAGCTGGGAGCCGGTTCGATCACCGCCTTCCCCATCATTGAAACCCAGGCCGGAGATGTTTCCGCTTACATCCCCACCAACGTCATCTCCATTACCGACGGACAGATCTTCCTGGAGACCGATCTCTTCAACTCCGGTATCCGCCCGGCGATCAACGTCGGTCTCTCCGTCTCCCGTGTCGGGGGTGCCGCCCAGATAAAAGCGATCAAAAAGGTTTCCGGTACCCTGCGCCTCGACCTGGCCTCCTATCGGGAACTGCAGGCTTTCGCCCAGTTCGCCAGCGACCTGGACGAGCACAGCCGGCACCAGCTGGAGCGGGGAGCACGGATGACGGAGCTGCTGAAGCAGCCTCCCTACGCTCCGATCCCTGTCGAGAAGCAGACCGTCATCATCTATGCCGGAACCAAAGGATATCTGGATGATATTCCGGTCTCCGAGATCAACCGGTTCGAGCAGGAGTTCTACACGTTCCTGGATGCAAAATACAGCAACATTCTGGAGAGTATCCGTGAGACGAAAGAGCTCAAGAGCGAGACCGAAGAGGAACTCAAAAAAGCGATCGAGGATTTCAAGTCCCAGTTTGCAGCATAATCCAAGGTTGAACCCATGGCTAGCCTAAAAGATATCAAGCGCAAGATCAAGAGCGTCAAAGGGACGCAGAAGACGACCCATGCCATGAAGCTGGTCTCTTCCGCCAAACTCAAGCGCGCCGAAGAGCTTGCCAAACGTTCCAAAACGTATGCCCAGAAGATCACGGAGATGATCGACGAGATTGCTCTGCAGATCGCCAAATACAACGATGTCAGTGACAACATCTACTTCAGAAAAGTGGAGAACCCCTCGACGGTGGACATCGTCTTCGTCACCGCCGACAAAGGGCTCTGCGGCGGATTCAACTCCCAGACGATCAAAGCGGTCAACACGATGATCGCCGAATGGAGCGCCAAGGGAGCCAAAGTGAGACTCCGTGCCATCGGCAAGAAGGGAATCGCCTACTATCGCTTCAACCAGATGGAGATGATCGACGAGATCGAAGGACTGAGCGCCTCTCCTTCCTACGAGGAAGCGGCGAAGTTCATCCGCAGTTGCGTCAACGACTACATTGAGGGCAAGACCGACAAGGTGGTCGTCGTCCACAACGGGTATGTCAACATGATCACCCAGGAGATCCGTGTGGACAATCTGGTTCCCGTCGATCCCTCCAACCTGCCTTCGGAGGCTCAGGCGAGCAGTTCGGAGCTGGAGCTGGAACCCGACGATGACGATACGCTGCTTGAAGCGCTTGTCCACCGCTATCTGGAGTATGTGATGTACTACGCTCTGATCGATTCGCTGGCGGCGGAGCACGGGGCACGGATGCAGGCGATGGATGCGGCGACCACCAATGCCAAGGAGATGGTCAAATCCTTGACGGTCCAGTACAACAAAGCACGGCAAGAAGCCATTACCACCGAACTGATCGAGATCATCAGCGGTGTCGAAGCACTGAAATAAAAAGAGGAGAGAGTACATGACTGGTAAAATCATTCAGGTTATGGGACCGGTAGTCGATGTGGAATTCAGCGACTACCTTCCCGAGATCAACGAAGCGCTGGAGACGACGCTGACCAGCAACGGCAAAGAGCATCGTCTGGTGCTGGAAGTCGCCATCCAGCTGGGCGACAACCGTGTTCGGACCATTGCGATGGATATGTCCGAAGGACTGGTGCGCGGCCAGGAGGTCAAAGCGACCGGTGCCCCGATCAAAGTCCCTGTTGGCGAAGAGGTTCTGGGTCGGATCTTCGACGTCATCGGTAACGTCATCGACGAAGGGGAACCCGTGGAGGCCAAGACCTACTGGTCCATCCACCGCACGCCCCCCGCGTTCGATGTGCAGAGCACCAAAGCGGAGATCTTCGAGACCGGGATCAAGGTCGTTGACCTCCTGGCTCCCTATGCAAAGGGTGGTAAAGTCGGCCTCTTCGGCGGAGCCGGTGTCGGAAAGACCGTCATCATCATGGAGCTGATCAACAACGTCGCCATGAAGCACAGCGGATACTCCGTCTTCGCCGGTGTCGGTGAGCGGACCCGGGAAGGGAACGACCTCTACAACGAGATGAAGGAGTCCAACGTCCTGGACAAGGTCGCCCTCTGCTACGGTCAGATGAACGAGCCTCCGGGAGCCCGTAACCGCATCGCTCTGACCGGTCTGACCATGGCCGAGTATTTCCGGGACGAGATGGGTCTCGACGTTCTGATGTTCATCGACAACATCTTCCGTTTCGCCCAGTCCGGTGCCGAGATGTCCGCCCTGCTGGGGCGGATCCCCTCTGCGGTCGGTTACCAGCCGACGCTGGCCAGTGAGATGGGCAAGCTTCAGGAGCGGATCACCTCGACTACCAAAGGTTCGATTACCTCAGTCCAGGCGGTCTACGTTCCTGCGGACGACCTGACCGACCCGGCACCCGCTTCGGTCTTCGCCCACCTGGATGCTACCACGGTTCTGAACCGTTCCATCGCTGAGAAGGGTATCTATCCCGCCGTGGATCCTCTGGACTCCACCAGTCGGATGCTCGACCCCGTCATCATCGGTGAGGAGCACTATCAGGTGGCACGCGGCGTTCAGCAGATCCTGCAGAAATACAAGGATCTCCAGGACATTATTGCGATCCTCGGTATGGACGAACTGAGCGAAGAGGACAAACTGATCGTCGAGCGGGCACGGAAGGTCGAGAAGTTCCTCTCCCAGCCTTTCCATGTCGCCGAGGTCTTCACCGGTGCCCCCGGACGCTACGTGACCCTGGAAGAGACCATCAAAGGTTTCAAAGGGCTCCTCAACGGCGAATACGACCATCTGCCCGAAGCGGCCTTCTACATGGTCGGAAGTATGGATGAGGCGGTTGAAAAAGCGGAAAAAATGAAAGAGAAGGCTTCCTAAGCCTCAAAGGATCTCCATGAAAACCATGAAACTTGAGATCGTCACCCCCAACGGCCTCATCTACGAAGGGGACGTGAAGATGGTCACCCTTCCCGGTAAGGAAGGGGAGTTCGGGGTCCTTCCCGAGCATGCCTCTCTCGTCTCGCTGCTGGAGACCGGTGTCATCACCGTGGAGACCGCGGACGGCAAAGAGATTATGATCGCCATCAATCACGGCTATGTCAAGGTGGATGAGAACAAGGTCAGTTGTATTGTCGACGGTGCCGTCCTCATCAGTGACGAAGAGGGCAGATTGAGCGAGCGGATGGCCGAGGCCAAAGAGCTTCTGCAAAAGGCCCAGACTTCCGATGTGGCCATTGCCGCAGCGGTCAGCAAGGTCGAATCGATCAAGAAATCCTACTGACGTGGGTTCTCTCTCCTCCTATCTATCACACAGCAGCGCCATCACCTGGATGGTGCTGCTTGTTCTCTCTCTCTATTTCATTGCGACCTTCTGGATCTTTATTTATCGGTATCGGCTTATCAGTCGACGGCTTCGATCCGAATCCCGTTCTCTGAGCCGGCTCTATATGGGGCGCAGTGAAAGTGTCTCTCCCGATTCGCTGCTGGCCGGTTATCTCCAGCAGATCGGTTTGATCAGTGCCGAAGTCCTCAAAGCTGCCTCCAACGATGCGGTACGCAGTGCCACCAGAGGATTGACGCAGCTCTCTATCATGGCTTCGACATCGCCTTTTATCGGCCTTTTCGGGACGGTCGTCGGTATTCTGGAGGCCTTTGGCCGTCTGGGTACCCAAAAGAGCGCCTCGCTCTCCGTGGTCGCTCCGGCGATCAGCGAGGCATTGGTGGCGACGGCGGCGGGGATCTTCGTCGCGGTCTTTGCCTATGCCTTTCATCTGTTGCTCAAACGTAAGGCCTACGAGCTCCAGTCCCTGCTGGAATCCCAGTCGGAGATCATCCTCGCTCAGCGGCAGCGGGAGGCGTGAGATGTTCCATTGGGATGACGATCCCGATCTGAATATCACCCCCTTTGTCGATGTGATGTTGGTGCTGATGGCGATTTTGATGGTCACGGCTCCCACCATCACCTACCAGGAGCAGATCACTCTGCCCAAAGGAACGCGTAGCAAAAAGGTGGAGAAGGTCCCCAGTATCACTATCCGAATGGACCGTCACCGCAGGATCTACCTGGGGAACGACACCTACAGCCTGCGGGACTTCGCCGATAACTTCATGCTCAAATCCTCCACCATGAACAAAAAGAGCGACGTCTACATTCGTGCGGACGAATCGCTGCCCTACAAGGATGTGATCTATCTGCTCAAAACGGTCAAAGAGGCGGGATTCCCCAGGGTGTCACTGCTGACGGAATGATGCGGGAGAGACTCTTCGCCGGAATCGCGGCCGTGATCATCTACCTGGCGGTCATCGGTGTTATCTTTTACTATTTCGGCTTCCATCACAGCGAAAAATCGACCCATTTTGTCGCGAAGAATCAGAAAGGTATTGCTGTTTCGTTGGCGGGTCCCCCCCGTCCGAATG
>Ga0256832_1000748_pt1 | contig 21384 bp, 23 predicted proteins | sample 134614metaG_FD_190534 | JGI IMG/M metagenome (GOLD analysis project Ga0256832, IMG submission 190534) | Hydrothermal vent microbial communities from Lau Basin, Pacific Ocean - 134-614 | ecosystem: Environmental > Aquatic > Marine > Hydrothermal vents | place: Pacific Ocean: Lau Basin | collected... | reverse complement strand
CGCCCCGAGAAGCTGCATTTCGTGGTGGTGGGCCAGCCAGAGGGGCTGGAAGCGCAAGACTGATCGCTTCCTTCATCGCAGCCTGGTGCTGGCTGTGCAAATGAATGGGCCGGGCCAAACCCTGCCTTGCCGGCGTGATGCTGTGATCAGGCCCGGCTTTCGGGTGCCTCCGCCGGCTTGAACGGCGCCATGCCCTTGCGCGCCAGTTCGTCGGCGCGCTCGTTTTCGGGGTGGCCCGCATGGCCCTTCACCCATTCCCAGCGCACGTCATGGCGGGCAGCCGCTTCATCCAGGCGGCGCCACAGATCCTCGTTCTTGACAGGCTTCTTCGCGGCGGTGCGCCAGCCGTTCTTCTTCCAGCCGTGAAGCCAGCTCGTGATGCCGTTCTTCACATAGGCGCTGTCGGTCACGATGGTGATGCGCGAGGGGCGATCGAGCGCTTCGAGGGCATTGATCGCGGCCAGAAGCTCCATGCGGTTGTTGGTGGTATCGGCTTCGCCGCCCGAGAGCGCCCGCTCCTTCACCACGTGATCGCCATCGCGCGCCACGAGAAGCACTCCCCAGCCGCCCGGGCCGGGATTTCCCGAGCAGGCACCGTCGGTATAGGCAAGGATTTCAGGCATGTTTTCCGCTTTCGGGATAGAGGGCAGTGAAGGCACGGTGAGGTGGCCGCAAGCCACCGGCTCGGGCTTCATGCGTGCAGAGGGCCAGCCGCATGGTCGGCCCGCGCAGGAGCCTTTCAACGCTGCCGGGCTTCATGCCGCCGGCTCGCGCAGGATGCGCGGAACCTTGAATTCCACATTCTCGCGCGCGGTTTCAACCTGTTCCACGGTCAGATCGTTGCGATCGCGGAAAGCGTCAATCACTTCGTTCACTAGCTCTTCAGGGGCGGAGGCGCCCGCCGTGAGCCCTACGGCGCGCGCCCCTGCAAGCGCCCGCCAGTCGATATCTTCCGCCCGCTGGACAAGCTGGGAATAGGGGCAGCCGGCAGCTTTCCCCACCTCCACGAGGCGCCTTGAATTGGAGGAATTCGGCGCGCCGATCACCAGCAGCGCATCGACCTTCGGCGCGATCTCCTTCACCGCCTGCTGGCGGTTGGTGGTGGCGTAGCAGATATCTTCCTTGTGCGGGCCGATGATGGCGGGGAAGCGGGCTTTGAGCGCGGCCACGATTTCGGCCGTGTCATCGATCGAAAGGGTTGTCTGGGTGATGTAGGCAAGGCGTTCGGGATCGCGCACCTCGAGGCTTTCCACATCCTCGGGCCGTTCCACGAGCAGCACCTCGCCGGGCGGCAACTGGCCCATGGTGCCTTCGGTTTCGGGATGGCCGGCATGGCCGATCATGATCATCTGGAGGCCGTTCTGAGAGTGTCTTTCGGCCTCGATATGCACCTTGGAAACCAGCGGGCAGGTTGCATCCACATAGAGCATCCGCCGGGCCCGCGCCGCTTCGGGCACGGATTTCGGAACGCCATGGGCCGAGAAGATCACCGGGCGATCATCGGGGCATTCGTCAAGCTCCTCGACGAAGACCGCCCCCTTCGCCCGCAGCCCGTCAACGACATATCTGTTGTGCACGATCTCGTGGCGCACATAGACGGGCGCGCCCCATTTCTCGAGCGCCTCCTCGACGATGCGGATCGCGCGCACGACGCCGGCGCAGAAGCCGCGCGGGGCCGCAAGATAAAGGGTGAGAGGTGGCTTTTCGCGCATCATGCTTCCTGCCGTTCGGTTTGTTTCCCGTTTTAGGGAGCGGGCAGGGCCAGGTCCAGCCCCGGCGCCTGGCCGGGGCTGGTGTTTTTCCGGGAAGGCTTAATCTTCCTCGGCCACCTGATATTCTTCCGCCGGGCGGGCGGGCTCGCGCGGGGGGCGGCCGATCACTTCCTTCAGATCCGCGAGATCGATGAAATTATCGGCCTGGCGGCGCAGTTCATCGGCGATCATCGGCGGCTGGGAGCGGATGGTGGAAACCACCGAAACCCGAACGCCCTTGCGCTGCAGTGCCTCCACCAGCGGGCGAAAATCGCCATCGCCCGAAAACAGCACGATGTGATCGACATGCGGCGCAATCTCCAGGGCATCGATGCAAAGCTCGATATCCATGTTGCCCTTCACTTTCCGACGGCCCGTCGAATCGGTGTATTCCTTGGCTGTCTTGGTGACCATGGAAAAGCCGTTGTAATGGAGCCAGTCCACCAGCGGGCGGATGGGGGAGTAATCGTCATTCTCGAGGAGGGCGGTGTAGTAGAAGGCCCGCAGCAGCTTGCCCCGGCGGATGAATTCCTGGCGCAGAAGCTTGTAATCGATATCGAAACCAAGCGCCTTGGCGGCAGCATACAGGTTCGACCCGTCGATGAACAGCGCGAGCCGCTCGTCTCTGTAGAACATGAAATTTTCCTTCCGATATTCGTTTTGCCGCCTGTTGCCGTGAGTGTGAGTGTGAAATAGGTAATGGTTTGCGGCAAAACACTGTGCGCTAGAATTACGAATATTTCAAAAGGCTGCAACCCTTGGTGCGTCACAAAGATGTAACAAATGCAATTCTCGCGCTCGGTTCAAATCTTTCCGGCGCAGCTGGAGCGCCGGCCGGGATGCTGTGCGCGGCCCTTTCGCTCCTGTCGGAAGAAAATATTCCCGTGCAGGCCGTTAGCCGATTTTATCGCACGCCGGCATTTCCAGCGGGGAGCGGGCCGGATTATGTGAATGCAGCTGCGATGATCGCCACACATCTGCCCCCGGATGACATATTGCCGCGCCTGAATATGATCGAAGGCCGGCTTGGAAGAAGGCGGGAGGGTCGCTGGGGGGCACGGGTGATCGATCTCGATCTGATCGCCGTGGATGATCTGGTGCTTCCCGATGCAGCCACGCATGCCTATTGGCGCGGGCTTTCTCCCGAGGCGCAGAAACGGGAAGCGCCTGATCGCCTGATCCTGCCCCATCCGCGCATGCAGGAGCGCGCCTTCGTGCTGGTGCCGATGGCTGAGATCGCCCCCGAATGGCGCCATCCGCTGATCGGAAAGAGCGTGCGCGAGATGCTGGCCGATCTGCCGGTGGCGGAGCGGGCGGATGTGCAGCCGCTTCCGGCTTCGGATATGGGTGCGAATGGGCTTGTCAAGCCGGGCGGATCGGCTTAAATAGACTGCTTCTGATGATCCTTCGATGAATGGAGTCGCTCATGGCACGCGTGACGGTTGAAGATTGCGTTGACAAGGTCCCGAACCGGTTCGAGCTGGTTCTGCTGGCCGCGCATCGCGCCCGCGAGATCGCGCTTGGCGCGCCCATCACCGTGGAGCGCGAGAATGACAAGAATCCCGTCGTGGCGCTGCGCGAGATCGCGGAGGAAACCCAGCCGGTGGACGAGTTGCGCGAGCGCATGATCGAAAGCCTGCAGACGCAGATCGAGGTGGACGAGCCCGAAGAGGATGCGATGGCGCTTCTGATGGGGGCCGAGGCCGACAAGCCGGAAGACGACGACATGTCGGAAGAAAAGCTGCTGCGGGCGCTGATGGAGGCCCAGGGCCAGCCCTGAGCCGGCCCGACGCGGGCGCATATCTGGATGGCGGGCGGATGATTGATGTCGATGGGCTGATTTCTCTGGTCCGCAACTACAATCCGAAAACCAATGAAAAGCTCATCCGCGATGCCTATGAATACGGCCGCGAGATGCACAAGGGCCAGACCCGCCATTCGGGCGAGGAATATTTCCAGCACCCGGTGGCGGTGGCCGCGATTCTGACGGAGCAGCGGCTTGACGATGCCACCATCGTCACCGCCCTTCTGCACGATACCATCGAGGATACCCGCGCCACCTACGAGGAGATCGCCGACCGTTTCGGCGAGGAGATCGCCGGGCTGGTGGACGGGGTGACGAAGCTCACCAATCTCCAGCTTTCCTCCTCCGGCTCCAAGCAGGCGGAGAATTTTCGCAAGCTTTTCATGGCGATGAGCAAGGATCTCCGGGTGATCCTCGTGAAGCTCGCCGACCGCCTGCACAACATGCGCACGATCAAGTTCATGCGCCCCGAGAAGCAGGTGCAGAAAGCTCGCGAAACCATGGATATCTATGCCCCGCTCGCCGGGCGCATGGGCATGCAGTGGATGCGCGACGAGCTTGAGGATCTGGCCTTCCGGGTGCTCAATCCGGAGGCGCGAAGCTCGATCATCCGCCGCTTCATCACCCTTCAGCGCGAAACCGGAGATGTGATCCACAAGATCACCAACGATATCCGCAAGGTGCTCGAGAAGGAGGGGATCGAGGCGGATGTGTTCGGCCGCGCGAAGAAGCCCTATTCCATCTGGCGCAAGATGGAGGAAAAGGGCCAGGGCTTTTCCCGCCTTTCCGATATCTACGGCTTTCGGGTGATTACCGAAAGCGAAGCCGATTGCTACCGCGTGCTCGGGGCGGTGCATCGCCGTTGGCGGGCGGTTCCGGGGCGCTTCAAGGATTACATCAGCCAGCCCAAATCCAACGGATACCGCTCGATCCACACGACCGTTTCCGGGCGCGACGGCAAGCGCGTGGAAATCCAGATCCGCACCCGCGAGATGCACGAGGTGGCGGAAGCGGGCGTGGCGGCGCACTGGTCCTACCGCGATGGGGTGCGGGCGGAGAATCCCTTTGCGGTGGATCCCGCGAAATGGCTCGAAAGCCTCACCGAGCATTTCGATGCGGCCGAGGATACGGATGAATTCCTCGAGCATGTGAAGCTCGAGATGTATACCGATCAGGTCTTCTGCTTCACGCCCAAGGGCGATGTGGTGAAGCTGCCGCGCGGCGCCACACCGCTCGATTTCGCCTATGCCATCCACACCCGCATCGGCGACAGCTGCGTGGGCGCCAAGGTGGATGGCGTGCGCGTGCCCTTGTGGACCCGGTTGAAGAACGGCCAGTCCGTCGAGATTGTTACCGCCGAGGGGCAGCGCCCGCAGGCGGCCTGGCTCGATATCGTGGTGACGGGCAAGGCCAAGAGCGCGATCCGCAAATCGCTGCGCGCCGAGGATCGGGAACGCTTCGTGCGGCTCGGGCGCGAACTGGCGCGCGTGGCTTTCGAGCAGATGGGCAAGAAGGCAACCGACAAGGCGCTCGAAACCGCGGCGCGCCACATGGGCTATGAAGATGCCGAGGATCTGCTGGCGCGTATCGGCAGCGCCGAGATCACGGCGCGCGAGGTGGTGGAAGCGCTCTATCCCGAGCTTGCCGATACGAGCGGCGATGAAATCGAGGAAGCCCGCGCCATCGCCGGGCTATCGCCGGGGCAGGCCTTTGCGCGTGCGAAATGCTGCCAGCCGGTGCCGGGCGAGCGGATCGTGGGGATCAGCTATCGCGGCCGGGGGGTGATCGTGCATGCGATCGATTGCCCGGTGCTTTCGGAATTCGAGGAACAGCCGGAGCGCTGGGTGGATCTGCAATGGCATTCCGGCAAACACCCTGCGGTTTATACGGTGACGCTCAATATCACCATCAGCAACGATTCCGGGGTGCTGGGGCGCATTTGCACCTTGATCGGCGAGCAGAAGGCCAATATTGCGGATATGAAATTCGTGGACCGGAAACCGGATTTTTACCGCATTCTGATTGATGTCGAGCTGCGGGATGCCGAGCATCTCCATACGGTGATGACGGCGCTTGAGGCGGAAAGCGCCGTGGCGGAGATCGAGCGGTTTCGCGATCCGGGCCGCAAACCCTGACAGCCGGGTGGACCAGCCGCGCCGGCCGGCACATCCGAAGGAAAGAAAGTGGTATTCAAGCGCCGGGATAAACGCCCCTTCTGGAAAGCCGTGGTCGAGAGTTTCTGGCCCCGCGGCGGCTGGGGGCGTGCGCTGAAATACATGCACCATCGGGTCAATCGTCTTCCCGATTCACCCCACCGGATCGCGCGGGGGATATTCTGCGGCGTGTTTGCGAGCTTCACCCCGTTTTTCGGCCTGCATTTCGTGATCGCGGCCGTGATGGCAAAGCTTATTCGGGGCAATATCGTGGCCGCGCTGCTGGCCACCTTCGTGGGCAATCCGCTCACATTTCCGATCATTGCCGCCGTCAATCTGAAACTCGGGCAATGGATGCTCGGGCGGGGAAGCGCCTATGGGGCCGATGCCGGGCTTTGGGAGGCATTCGCCGGTGCGGCGCGCGATCTGAAACACAATTTTCTTGCGATCTTCACCAGCGAAGAAGCCAATTGGCATCACCTTGCCGATTTCTATCACGAGGTGATGGTGCCCTATCTGGTGGGGGGGATCATCCCCGGCATGCTCACCTCGCTCGCCTTCTATTATCTGAGCCTGCCCGTCATCACCGCCTACCAGAACCGCCGCAAGGGGCGGATCAAGGCCAAGCTTGCCGAATTGCGCTTGAAGAAGGCTGAAAAGGCGGCCAACAAGACAATCGGCAGAGCCGTGAACAAGGCTGACGGCCTGCCTCCCGTGGAGTAATCTCCCGGCGAAAGCGATCCCTGCGGATCACGCGGGAAACCTGATGGAGCGGAAGATGGGTGAAGAAGGCGAAAAGGAGCTTCGGCTCGGGGTCAATATCGATCATGTGGCCACGGTGCGCAACGCGCGCGGCTCAAGCTATCCCGATCCCGTGCGCGCCGCGAAACTCGCGGAGGAAGCCGGGGCGGACGGCATCACCGCCCATCTGCGCGAGGATCGCCGGCATATTTCGGATCGCGATATCGAGCGCCTTGTGGAGGTGCTTGAAGTGCCGCTCAATTTCGAAATGGCGCCCACAGAGGAGATGCAGGCGATTGCCCTCAGGCACCGCCCGCATGCTGTCTGCATCGTGCCGGAGCGCCGACAGGAGCTGACAACCGAGGGCGGGCTTGACGTGAAGCGCGATGAAAACCGCCTTGCCGGATTCATAGCGCCCCTGAGAGATGCGGGCTGCCGCGTTTCCATTTTCATTGCCGCCGATCGCGCCCAGATAGATGCCGCGCACAAGATCGGCGCGGCGGTGATCGAGCTCCATACCGGGGCCTATTGCGATGCTTTCCATGAAGGCCGGACGCAGGATGCCGAAGAGGAGCTTGGGCGTCTGCGCGAGATGGCCGCTTATGCCCACGGGCTCGGGCTCGAAGTGCACGCGGGCCACGGCATCACCTATGATACGGTGCAGCAGATCGCCGCCTTCCCAGAGATTCGCGAGCTCAACATCGGCCATTTCCTGATCGGCGAGGCGATCTTCGTGGGGCTTGCCGAGGCCATCGGGCGCATGCGTGCCCTCATGGATACCGCCCGCGAAGGATAGGTAAGCCCGGCATGATTATCGGCATCGGCACGGATCTTGCGAATATCGAGCGCATTGAGGGGGTGCTCGCGCGCCACGGCGATCGCTTCCGCAAACGCGTTTTCACCGAAACCGAGCAGAGAAAGGCCGGGCGGCGCAAGGATGAGGCGGGCACCTATGCCAAGCGCTGGGCAGCGAAGGAAGCCTGTTCCAAGGCGCTGGGCACAGGGCTTCGCATGGGCATCAGCTGGCGCGACATGGCGGTGACCAATCTCGAATCCGGCCAGCCGGTGATGGAGGTCACCGGCTGGGCGGCCGAGCGCCTTGCCGCGCTCACGCCGCCCGGCCATGCGGCGGTGATCCACGTGAGCCTCACGGACGATCACCCCTGGGCGCAGGCTTTCGTAGTGATCGAGGCCTGCCCGCTGGATGGCGCCGCTGGGCATTCACAACGCCCGTGATCCGCTTGACACGCGCCCGCGCGCGCTTCATGTAACCCGGGATCCGGACAGCGAGCGGGAGATCCCATGGAAACGGCAGAAAAGAAGAAGAGCGACGGCCTCATGGAGACCGTCAAGACGATCTTCTGGGCGCTGGTGATCGCAGGCATCTTCCGCACCCTCTTCTTCCAGCCGTTCTGGATCCCGTCGGGCAGCATGAAGGATACGCTGCTGATCGGCGATTTCCTCTTCGTGAACAAGATGGCCTATGGCTATTCGCGCTATTCCTGCCCCTTCTCGGCCTGCCCCTTCTCCGGCCGCATCTTCGCCAGCGAGCCCGAGCGCGGCGATGTCGTGGTGTTCCGCCACCCCGTGAACGGCACCGATTACATCAAGCGTCTGATCGGCCTGCCGGGCGACAAGGTGCAGATGAAGGATGGGGTGCTGCACATCAACGGCAAGCCGGTAAAGCTCGAGCCCGCGGGCATCTTCGAAGAGATATACGAGCGCCAGGGGCCGCAGGGTGGCTTTCCGCGCTGCATGAACAATCCCGGCATCGGCGGCATCTGCAAGAAGGAGCGCTATCGCGAAACCCTGCCCAACGGCCGCACGCATGATATCCTCAATATCGGCACCACGGCGGCCGACAACACCCCCGTTTTCACCGTGCCGGAAGGCCATTACTTCTTCATGGGTGACAACCGCGACAATTCGCAGGACAGCCGCTTCCCCCGCCAGGTGGGGGGCGTCGGCTTCGTGCCGGCCGAGAATATCATCGGCCGCGCCGATCGCATCATGTTTTCCTCCGCCGGGCGCTCGCTCTTCTATTTCTGGACATGGCGTTCGGATCGTTTCCTGAAGGCAATCGAGTGAAGCTCTCATCGGATCTGAAGGCATTTTCACGCAGGATCGGGCATCACTTCGAGAAGCCCGAGCTTCTGGTGCAGGCCCTCACGCATCCATCGCTTTCCTCTCCCACAAGGGCCGATAACCAGCGCCTCGAATTCCTGGGCGACAGGGTGCTCGGCCTGGTGATGGCCGATGCGCTTCTCGCGGCCGATCCCGCGGCCACCGAGGGCCGGCTGGCGCCGCGCTTCAATGCGCTGGTGCGCCGGGAAGCCTGCGCCGATGTGGCGCGCGAGATCGGGATCGGGGATGTGCTGAAGCTCGGGCGCTCGGAGATGCTTTCGGGCGGGCGGCGCAAGGAGGCGCTTCTTGCCGATGCGATGGAGGCCGTGATCGCCGCCGTCTATCGCGATGGCGGATTTGACGCGGCGCGCGACATGGTTCTGCGTCTCTGGGGTGATCGCATCGCCAATGTCAAATCCGATGCCCGCGATCCCAAGACGGCGCTTCAGGAATGGGCCCAGGCACGCGGCCAGCAGCCGCCGCGCTATGTGGAGATCGCCCGCGAAGGCCCCGATCATGCCCCCCGGTTCACCATCGAGGCGCGCCTTGAGAGCGGTGAGAGCGCGCGTGCCACCGCCGCTTCGAAGCGCCAGGGAGAGCAGGCTGCGGCCAAGGCTCTTCTGGCGCGGATGGAAGGAAGAGAAGAATGACAGCCGAAACTGACGAGAAAGGGAGCCGCGCCGGTTTCGTCGCCCTCATCGGCGAGCCCAATGCCGGCAAATCGACCCTGACTAACCGCATGGTGGGCTCCAAGATCTCGATCGTCACCCACAAGGTTCAGACAACGCGCACCCGCATCCGCGGCGTGGCGATCGAGGGCAAGAGCCAGATTGTCCTTGTCGATACGCCGGGGCTCTTCCGCCCCCGCCGCCGGCTGGATCGCGCCATGGTTGCGGCGGCCTGGAGCGGGGCGGCGGATGCGGATGTGATCGTGCTGATGATCGAGGCGCATCGCGGGATCACGGAAGGGGTAAAGGCGATCGTCGAGGGGCTGAAGGAGCGAGCGCCCGATCGCCCGGTGGCGCTGGTGATCAACAAGATCGACCGCGTGCCATCCGAAAAGCTTCTCGAGCTCGCGGCGGCAATGAACGAGCTTTACCCTTTTGAGCAGACCTTCATGATCTCGGCCGAGAAGGGGCATGGGGTGGAGGATCTGCGCAAATGGCTGGCCGGGAAGATGCCGGAAGGCCCCTGGCTTTACCCGGAAGATCAGATCGCCGATCTGCCGATGCGCATGATCGCGGCCGAAATCACCCGCGAAAAGCTGACTCTGCGCCTGCATCAGGAACTTCCCTATCAGCTGACGGTGGAAACCGAGAATTGGGAGGAGCGCAAGGATGGCTCGGTGAAGATCGAGCAGGTGATCTACGTGATGCGCGACGGGCACAAGGGGATCGTCCTCGGCCATAGGGGCGAAACCATCAAGGCCATCGGCAAGGCCGCGCGCGAGGAACTCGAGGAAATGCTCGGGCGGCGCGTGCATCTCTTCCTGCAGGTGAAGGTGCGCCCGAACTGGCAGGAAGAGGCCGAGCGTTACGGCGAAATGGGCCTCGATTTTCGTGACGGCAACGCATGAGCGCGCGCCTCACCACGGATTTCTGGGTGGGGGCCTATCTGATGCGCCTGCAGCAGGAGAATATCCCTGCTTATATCACCCGCAAGGGCGATCCCACGGCCGGGGCGGTGCTGGTGAAGGTCAGCACGCTTGATGGCCGCGCCCGCGCCTTTCAGCGCAGCTTCGATCTGATGAGCGGCGAGCGGGCCTGGGTGGTGCTTGTGGAGGGCGAGGAGCGGGAGGTGGATGAGGCGCTCTCTCGTCAGGCCGGTTTCGATCCCGATCTCTGGGTGATCGAGATCGAGGACAGGGCCGGGCGGCATCTCCTTGATGAGGCGGGTTTCAGCGCCTAGGCTCGGGCCATGGAATGGCGGGATCAGGGGATATTGCTGGTGCGGCGCAAGCATGGGGAAACCTCGGCGATCATCGAGGTTTTCACTGCCGGGCACGGGCGCCACGCGGGGGTGGTGCGCGGTGGCGCGGGGCGGCGGATGGGGCCGGTGCTGCAGCCCGGCGCGCAGCTTGATATCACCTGGCGCGCCCGCCTCGAGGATCATCTGGGGAGCTTCACGGTTGAGCCGCTCGGGGGCAATGCGGCGCTCATGCTTGCCGATCCGCCCGCCCTTTCGGCCCTCAATGCGATCTGCGCCCTGCTGGCCTTCGCCCTGCCCGAGCGCGAGCCTCACCCCGCCCTCCATGAAGCAACCTCATCCCTCCTTGTGAGCCTTGCCGGGCAGGAGCCGGGCTGGCCTCTTGCCTATCTTCACTGGGAGATGCTGCTGCTCGCCGAGCTTGGCTTCGGCCTCGATCTTTCGAGCTGCGCCGTTACCGGGCGGCGCGAGGGGCTGGCCTATGTTTCACCGAAGACGGGCCGGGCCGTCACGCGGGAGGGTGCTGGCGAATGGGCAAGCCGCCTGCTGCCGCTGCCCGATTGCCTGCGCGAAGAAGGCGCCGGAAAGGCGGGTGGGCCAGATGGCGGCCTTCTGGAGGGCCTTGCGATCACCGGCCATTTCCTTGCCCACCATCTTGCGCCGTCGCTCGGCGATCGCCCGCTGCCGGGCGCCCGCCAGAGGCTCATCGATGCCCTTGCGCGCCTTCAGCGGGGCGCTGCGGAGAAGACCATCTGATCGCCGCCCGATTCATCGGAAAGCACGAGCACATCCCCCGATACCTCGGCCAGCCGCATGCGCCTCAACTTGCCGAGAAACCGCTGCTCTTCTGCCAATTGCGGGCAGGCCCTTTCCGTGGTGACGATTTCGGCCGCCTCGAACCAGGGATAGGGCGCGTTCTGGCGGGCTGAATAGCTGTTGCATGGGGCCTCGCCTGCGATCTTTCCAGCCTCGGGAAAGCGGATCGTGGCGCGGGCGGTGAAAGGCTGGCCGGCCATTTCACGCAATTCCCACACGCGCCCGTCCCCGGCGAAGCGCGAAACCCCCTGATCGCCCTGGCAGGCGGCAAGGAGCATGGCGGCAAGCGGGATCACGGCATGGCTTTTCATGCGGCGAGCCTTGCATCGCAGCCCATCTCCGGCAACATGCCCGCGATCACAAGCGCGTGAAGGGTGGCGCGCATGCCTTCATTGCTGCTGGTTGTCGTGCAGATGGCGCAGGGCCTCTTCGGCTGTTTCAACGAAACGGAAAAGTTCCAGATCCTCGGGCGAAATGGTGCCGGCATCGGCAAGGGCTTCCCAGTTGATCATCCGGCGCCAGAATTCCTCGCCAAACAGCAGGAAGGGCACCGGCTCCATGCGCTGCGTCTGGATCAGGGTGAGGCTTTCGAAAAGCTCGTCCATCGTGCCGAAACCGCCGGGGAAGACCACGATCGCCTTGGCACGCATCAGGAAATGCATCTTGCGGATGGCGAAATAGTGGAAATTGAAGCAAAGCTCGGGCGTGACATAGGGGTTGGGCGCCTGTTCGTGCGGCAGCACGATATTGAGCCCGATCGAGCGTCCGCCGGCCTCCGCCGCACCGCGATTGGCCGCTTCCATCACCCCCGGCCCGCCGCCCGACATGATGACGTTTTCCCGCCCCCCGCTCTTCTCGATGCTTTCGAGCGTAACGAGACGGGCAAATTCGCGCGCCTCATCGTAGTATTTCGAAAGTTCGGCAAGCGTCTTCGTCTTTGCCTCGTTTTTCTTCGCGGGCTCCGGGATGCGCGCGCCGCCGAACAGCACGACCGTCGAGACGATCTCCTGTTCGTTCATCAGCATGTCGGGCTTCAGAAGCTCGAGCTGGAGGCGCACCGGGCGCAGCTCCTCGCGGCAGAGGAACTCCGTATCCATGAAGGCGAGCCGGTAGGCGGGCGATCGGGTCTGCGGCGTATCGGGGATTTCCTTCACCACTTTCGCATCATCGATGGCGTGGCGGAAAGGATGCAGGCGGTTGTCCGTGTTCATCTTATCCCTCTCGTTTGGTCGCATTGCGCCCCTGGCTTCATGCGTCTATAGGCTTTCGCAGATCAAGGCCAGTCACCAATACGCGACAGGAGCAGCACCGAACCATGGACAGAGATCAGCTTGAAGCCGCCATAGAGGCCGCCTGGGAAAAGCGCGATCAGATCACGCCGCAGACGGGCGGTGAGATCCGCGAGGCCGTCGAGGAAACACTGAACGCGCTTGACGGAGGCAGGCTCAGGGTGGCCGAGCGGCAGGAAAACGGCGAGTGGCGCGTGAATCAATGGGCCAAGAAGGCGGTGCTGCTCGGCTTCCGGCTGAAGGACATGGAGCTGCAATCGGGTGGCCCCCAGGGCGGCAACTGGTGGGACAAGGTTGACAGCAAGTTCAGGGATTGGGGCGAGAACGAATTCCGCGCAGCAGGTTTTCGCGCCGTGCCCACGGCGGTGGTGCGCCATTCGGCCCATATCGCGCCGGGCGTTGTGCTGATGCCCTGTTTCGTCAATCTCGGCGCCTATGTGGGCGAAGGCACGATGGTGGATACCTGGGCCACCGTCGGCTCCTGCGCGCAGATCGGCAGGAATGTGCATCTCTCCGGCGGTGTCGGCATCGGTGGGGTGCTCGAGCCCATGCAGGCCGGGCCCACGATCATCGAGGACAACTGCTTCATCGGCGCGCGCTCCGAGGTCGTGGAGGGCTGCATCGTGCGCGAGGGCTCGGTGCTCGGCATGGGCGTTTTCATCGGCAAGTCCACCAAGATCGTGGATCGCGAAACTGGCGAGGTGATGTATGGCGAGGTGCCGCCCTATTCGGTTGTCGTGGCGGGCTCCATGCCTTCGAAGAACGGGATCAGTCTCTACTGCGCCGTGATCGTGAAACGGGTGGATGAGCGCACCCGCTCCAAAACCGCCATCAACGAGCTTCTGCGTGACTGAGGGGGGGAAAAGGGGGCGTCAGAAGGTCTATACCCTTCTGGTGGAGCTCGGCCGCAAGGAGGGCGATGGCCTGCCCGAGGGGGCGAGCGGGGCGGCGATGGTGATCTACGCCTCCGGGGTGGACGAGCCCGAAGCCGTGCGCGAAACGGTGGCGGTGCTCAAGCAGGCCGGGCTCGCGCCGCTTGACGTGACAGGCTACGGCACGCTTGAGGAGCGCGAGGCCGAGGGGCACGACATCCCCGAGGAGGAGCGCGCCCTGATGCAGCGGGCGAGGGATGAAAACGCCGTGATCGTGGCCCAGCTGACCCCGCTTTACGATGGCGATGAAGGCTCCGGTGGCAGCGCGTGAGAACGGTATTTCTTGATCTTGACGGCACGCTGACGGATCCCCTTCCCGGGGTCGAGAGATCCATCCGCTATGCGCTCGAGAAGATTGGCCACCCCTTTGCGCCCGAAGATGATCTCGGCTGGGTGATCGGCCCTCCGCTCATGGAAAGCTTCGCCCGCCTCGGGGTGGATGATGTGGATCGCGCCATTGCCCTCTATCGCGAGCGATACCGCGAGATCGGCCTGTTCGAGAACCGTGTCTATGATGGCATCCCCGGGGCATTGGAGGCGCTTGCCCGAGCCGGTTATCGCCTGTGCCTCGCCACGGCAAAGCCGCATGAATATGCCCGCCGTATCACGGCACATTTCGGCCTTGCGCGCTTCATGGCGGCCGAATTCGGCCCCGAGCTTGACGGCACGCTGAATGACAAGGGCGAATTGCTGGCGCATGCGTTGCGTCAGATCGGCGCCGAGCCCGAAGATTGCCTGATGATCGGCGACCGCATCCATGATTTCAGGGCTGCGGAGCGCGTCGGGATGCCGGCGATCGGCGTGGAGTGGGGCTATGGCGATGCCGGTGAGCTGGCCCGGGCGGCGCTGGTCTGCCAGCGGCCGGAAGAACTTGCCGAAGCGGCAAGAGCACTGTTCGCGAAGTGATTTCGGGGGGCGAAAGCAGCCCTTCAACCAAGATGCGCGAATGCTGGCTATATTTCCGGGCATCAGCCAGTTTGCTGCGATCATGGCCGGGCCTGGCCTTGTGTGAGTTTCAGCAGGCCGTTCAACACCATCTCAGGCAACTGCGCGATGATTGAGGAGAAGGGATGCTTCCCAGGATTTCAGCGTTCGTCTTGCCGCCTTTCCATAGCCGGCGCCCGTCATCGGATCGAGGCCGGGAAAGAGGCCGGCGATTTCATCCAGAGCTTCGGCCGGGAAGCAGGCGCTTGTTTGCGGCCCGGGCAGGAAGCTCTCCGAGGCCAGCCCGTTCGCGCAGAGGATCTGATGGCGATCGAGCATCAGATGCACATATTCCACGATCGCCCCCTCCCGGCGCCGGATTGCCCTGTGGCCGACAAGATCCTTGGCCGCAATCAGCACTTCCTCCACGCCAAACAGAAGCGGTGCCCCGCTCTCGCAAAGCAGGATGCGGTGTTCGGGCGAAATCATCAGATCGCCATGGGCTCCGAATGTGCCGGCCGAAATGCAGACCGGGGCCGCATTGCCCCTGCCTGCCACCCGCCGCCGCCCGATCCAGCGCACGGGCTGCGGGCCCTCATCGCGGGTCATCACCAGATCGCCCGGGCGCAGGCTCTCGACAGCCCGCTCCCCCGCAGGGGTCAGGATTTTCGTTCCGGCAACAAAGCAGGGAACGGTTTCCACCGTGACAAAGGCAACATCGGTTTCGCCCGAAGCATCGGTGACCTCGTAGGTGAAGGAAACGGTATCCGTATCCGCATCCGCGGTAACGATCAGCGTGCCCGAGGCTGTGAGGGTGACAGTATGGCCGGAGGGAAGGGTGACGGTATCGCCGGCCGAGACAGCCTGGCCGTTTATGTGGGTTATGGTGAGCGCGCCACCTGAACTGTTCGTATCATTCGCCAGGACATCGATCATCTGGCTGCCGTTCGGCACCATCGTCATGGCATCGTTCTGCGCCACGAGCGCCGTCTGCACGCTTCCGCCGGCAATCAGGAGATTTGAATCATAAACCGAATCCACCGCATCGGCGATCCCGATCCGGATAGAATTCACCTCGCCGTCATTCACCGCGATCTTCAGGGAGAGGGTAATGGTGTAGCCGTCCATCTCGGTATTGGCCTGGTCGGCCGTATTGTCCACATACTGGTTTATGTTGCTGGAATTGTTGATGTTGCCAACACTGGCCTGACCATTCCCAACCGCGATCGGCACGGGATTGCCATTGATCCAAACACCGATCGTATCGGTATACTGGCTGAAGAACTCCGGGTATTCTTCGCTCGAGAGCACGAATTGCATCGTCATCAGATTCCCGTCGGGGATGAAGTCCACGTCGAGAAAGGCCGCATCCCGCGTGGGCACGCCGGCCAATGCGTCGAAGGCCGGGTCGTTGTTGAGGCCGGATGTGTCGGTGGAGGTATTGGGGCTGTGATTGGCATCCCCGGAGGAGTTGGTAAAATCCCTCGCCTTGCCGGTGGAGAGGATCACGCCCGTATCCCCCGGCGTTGCCTCGGGGGAGATGCTGTCGCCATTGCTGTAGATGCCGGAGGAGCGATTGTCGCCCGTGTAGCTGGCATTGACGACAGTAACGCCGGCGCCGAAGATTTCCTGCGCCATCTGGAGTGCGCTCGCACCCGTATTGATCGGTAGCTCGGAAGCCGCCACCATGCTGCTCTGCCCCCGTTCAGGCAGGCTGTTACGCAGGGAAGGGTAGATATCCGCTCCGTTGCGCGTGCCGGTTCATTTCCGGCTTTCTCTCGGGCCTGCCTCGATTGTTATCGATTGTTGTTGGAGAGATATTAACCCAGGTGAATGGAATGTTAACAATTATGTTGCGATTGTTACGCAGGATGCTCCGCGTGCTGTGTTTTTCGAGCCGCACCGGGATGCGCAGGATTGCAGGCAGTGCTGCGGGGCGCTATCGCTGTGGCGAGCGAGCATGGAGGCTTCCTTGAATACACCGACAGATCCCGTTGCCCTCGCGGCCGAGCTGATCCGCTGCCCTTCCGTGACCCCCGAAGAAGGCGGAGCGCTGAAATTGCTGGAGCGCCATCTTGCAGATGCGGGCTTTGAATGCACGCGGGTCGATCGCGGCGGCGTGGCCAATCTCTTTGCCCGCTTCGGGGCGAAGGGGGCGGCAAGGAGCTTCGGGTTCAACGGCCATACCGATGTGGTGCCGGTGGGCGATGCGGCCGCCTGGAGCCACGATCCCTTTGGCGGCGATATCGTGGAGGGCACCCTCTGGGGCCGCGGCGCGACCGACATGAAATCCGGCGTGGCGGCCTTTGCCGCCGCCGCCATGGATTTCGTGCGGGAAACGCCCCCCGATGGCGCCGTGATCCTCGCCATCACCGGCGATGAGGAGGGCGATGCCACTGATGGCACGGTGGCGCTTCTGGACTGGATGGCGCGCGAAGGCGAGCGGATGGATATCTGCATCGTCGGCGAGCCCACGAGCCGCGCGCAATTGGGCGACATGATGAAGATCGGCCGGCGCGGCTCCATGACGGCCCATTTCACCGCCCGTGGCGTGCAGGGCCATTCCGCCTATCCCCAGCGCGCGAAGAATCCGGTCAGTGCCATGGCGAAGCTGATCGCCCGGCTTGCCGATCACCGGCTTGATGAGGGCACGGCGCATTTCGAACCCTCCACCCTGGCCCCGACAACGATCGATACCGGCAATCCGGCAACGAACGTGATCCCGGCGGAGTGCCGCGCCACCGTCAACATCCGCTTCAACGATGCCCATGATTCCGCCTCGCTCACGAAATGGCTTGAGGCAGAGGAGGCAAGGGTGGCGGCTGAAACGGGGGTCGAATTCACCATGAAGGTGAAGGTTTCGGGCGAAAGCTTCCTCACGCCGCCAGGGCGGCTCTCGGATATGGTGGCCCGGGCCGTGCAGGCGGAAACGGGGCTCACGCCCGAGCTTTCCACAACGGGCGGCACCTCTGACGCCCGCTTCATCAAGGATCACTGCCCGGTGGTGGAATTCGGCCTCACCGGGAAAACCATGCACCAGGTGGATGAGCGCGTGCCTGTGGGGGAGATCGTGAAGCTGAAGGCGATCTACAGCCGTATGCTGAAAGATTATTTCGCCTGAGATGCGCAAACCCCGCCCCCGCCTGATCGTGATGGTGAAGGAGCCCCGGCCGGGCCGTGTGAAAACAAGGCTCGGGCAGGAGATCGGCATGGTGGATGCGGCCTGGTGGTTCCGCCACAGGGTGCGTCGGCTGCTGCGCGAAATCCGCGATCCGCGCTGGCAGGTGATCCTTGCCGTCAGCCCCGATGTGGCGGTGCAAAGCCGCGCATGGCCTGCGGATCTTGCCCGCATCCCGCAGGGGCGGGGCGATCTCGGCGCCCGGATGCGCCGCCTGCTGGCGCTTCCCGGCAAGGGGCCGATCGTGCTGATCGGAGGCGATATCCCCGGTATCCGCCGCCATCATGTGGCCGCGGCCTTCTCCGCTCTGGGGGCCAACAGGGCGGTTTTCGGCCCGGCCAGCGATGGCGGCTTCTGGCTGGTGGGCTGGAAGGCTCCCCCGGCTCCGCCGCCGGGCCTTTTCGAGGGCGTGAGATGGTCAACCCCCCATGCCCTCAGCGAGAGCCTCGCCACGTTGCCAGGCCCGCCTCCCGCCCTGATCGAAACGCTCGATGATGTCGATACCGCCGCCGATCTGGCGCGCTTTGGTGCGTGACCCTTCCTGCGCCACGTGCTAGGGGAAGCCATGAAGAAATTTCCAAGCAAAGATGAAATCCTGAAGTGGATTTCCGAAAACCCGACCCAGACAAGCAAGCGCGATATCGCCCGTGCTTTCGGCATCAAGGGCGCGGCGCGGATAGATCTCAAGCGCATCCTGAAGGAGCTTGAGGCCGAGGGGCATCTCGAGAAGCGCCGCAAGAGCTTCCGCGATCCCGAGAGCCTGCCGCCGGTGAGCGTGCTGGTGGTCAATCCGCCCACGCCCGATGGCGATCTTACGGCGCGCCCCATCGATTGGCACGGCGAAGGCGAGCCTCCCAGGATCGTGCTCGTCGAGCGGGAGGGGCAGCCGGCGCTCGGGGAGGGCGATCGTATCCTTGCCCGCCTTCGCAGGCTCGAGAACGATGGTGAATTCAGCCATGAGGCCCGCCTCATCCGCCGCATCGACAGCACGAAGCGCAAGGTGCTCGGCATCTTCCGCCAGACGGCCGAGGGCGGGCGCATCCTGCCCATCGAGAAGGGAAGCGATCGCGAATGGATGGTGCCGGCGCGTGAAACGGGCGATGCGCGCGATGGCGAGCTGGTGGAGGCCGAGCAGATCGGGCCGCGTTCGCGCATGGGGCTTCCCGTGGCGCGGGTCGTCGAGCGGCTCGGCGATCCCACCGCGCCGAAGGCGATCTCGCTGATTGCCATCCACGAGCATGGCATTCCCGATGAATTCCCTCCCGAAGTGCTGGAAGAAGCGGAAAAAGCGAAGCCCGCCCCGCTCAGCGGGCGCGAGGATCTGCGCGATCTCCCCCTCATCACCATCGATCCATCCGATGCGCGCGATCATGATGACGCCTGCTACGCCGAGCCAGATACCGATCCGAAAAACAGGGGCGGGCATGTGATCTGGGTCGCGATCGCCGATGTGGCCTGGTATGTCCGCCCCGGCACGGCGCTTGATCGCGAGGCCTACCGTCGTGGCAATTCCACCTATTTCCCCGATCGCGTGGTGCCGATGCTGCCCGACCGGCTCTCGGGCGATCTGTGCAGTCTGCACGAGGATGTGGATCGCCCGGTGATCGCGGTGCGCATGGTGATCGACAGAAAGGGCGAATTGATCGCGCATCGCTTCATCCGCGCCATGATGAGATCGCGCGCCTCTCTCCATTACGGCGAGGTCCAGGCCGCCATGGATGGCAAGCCCAACGCGCGCACCGCCCCGTTCTTGGACACCATCCTGAAGCCGCTCTATGCCGCCTGGCACACTGCCCTGAAAGCCCGCGAGAAGCGCGCGCCGCTCGATCTCGATCTCCCCGAGCGCAGGATCGTGCTCGATGAAAAGGGGCGGGTTGTTTCCGTCGATTTTCGTGAGCGCCTCGATGCCCACAAGCTGATCGAGGAATTCATGATCCTGGCCAATGTTGCGGCGGCGGAGGATCTGAAGAAGCACAAGAGCCCGCTTCTCTATCGCGTCCATGAAGAGCCGGCGCCCGAGAAGATCGATGCCCTGCGCGAGATCGCGCAGGAATCCGGGTTCACGCTGGCCAAGGGGCAGGTGATGCATACCCGCCACCTCAATCGCCTGCTCGCCCAGGCCGAGGGCACCGAGCATGACGAGCTGATCAACATCGCTACCCTGCGCTCGATGACCCAGGCCTATTATCACCCCGAGAATTTCGGCCATTTCGGCCTCGCGCTCAGATCCTATGCGCATTTCACCTCGCCCATTCGCCGCTATGCCGATCTGATCGTGCACCGCGCCCTGATCAGCGCCCACAAATGGGGCGAGGGTGGCCTGACGCCCGAGATCATCGAGCGCCTCCCCGAAATCGCCGAGCACATCTCGATGACGGAGCGCCGATCCATGGCGGCCGAACGCGACACCACGGATCGCTACCTCGCCGCCTATCTCGCCGAGCGCACCGGCAGCGAGTTCACCGGCCGGATCGCGGGCGTGGCCCGCTTCGGGATATTCGTGAAGCTCGATGAAACCGGCGCCGATGGCCTTGTGCCCATCCGCTCCATCGGGCGCGAATATTTCCGCTTCGATCCCGAGGAACAAAACCTCACCGGAGAGGAGACCGGCCTGAAGCTGACGCTTGGCACACCGGTTACCGTGCGCCTTGTCGAGGCGGTGCCCCTTACCGGCGGGCTGATGCTCGAACTTCTCGAAGTCGATGGGAAATCGCTTCCCAAGGGGCGGAGATCCTCACGCTCGGGCAAGGGAAAAACGGGGCGCAAGGCCGCCCGGGGCAAGGCAAAATCGGCCGGGATACGCAAGAAGGCGAGTCGCAAGCGCACTCAGGGCAAGTGATCGCCCTTCGTCGCGCCGCGCGCTTCGAAGAGCCGCCGTGGATCACTGGTCCGGCAAATATCCCCGCCGGAGGCAGAGCCAGCACCGGCGGCTGAGTGCTGGCGTCAGGTGGCCAGACCCTTGCGGCCCATATCGAGATATTTCCTGCGCCGGTGCTTCAGGATCGCATCGGGCTTCTTCTTCCCGAATTCCTTGAGAGCGCTTTCCAGCGCGCGCCCCACCGCCTGGATCGTTGCTTCACGATCGCGCTGCGCCCCGCCCACGGGCTCCTTGACGATCACATCGGCCACGCCGAGCCTGTGGAGATCCTGCGCCGTCAGTTTGAGGGCCTCTGCCGCCTCGCGCATCTTCTCGGCATCCTTCCACAGGATCGAGGCGCAGCCCTCCGGCGAGATCACGGAATAGACGGAATGTTCGAGCATGATCAGCTTGTTGGCCGTGGCCAGGGCCACGGCGCCGCCGGAGCCGCCCTCGCCGATGATCACCGAGATCAGCGGTACCCTGATCCGCAGGCATTTTTCGGTGGAGCGCGCAATGGCCTCCGATTGCCCCCGCTCTTCGGCGCCCTTGCCGGGGTAGGCGCCGGGTGTGTCCACGAGGGTGATCACGGGCAGGCCGAAACGATCGGCCAGATCCATCAGGCGGATGGCCTTGCGGTAGCCCTCGGGGCGGGCCATGCCGAAATTCCGCTCGATCCGCGATTTCGTATCGTGCCCTTTTTCGAGCCCGATCACCATCACCGGGCGGTCATTCATGCGGGCAAGGCCGCCCATCACCGCGTGATCGTCGGCGAAATTGCGATCTCCCGCGAGAGGGGTGTATTCACTGAACAGCGCTTCGATGTAATCGCGGGTATGGGGGCGGTCAGGATGGCGAGCCACCTGGCATTTGCGCCAGGGCGAGAGAT
>Ga0256832_1000747_pt1 | contig 21393 bp, 16 predicted proteins | sample 134614metaG_FD_190534 | JGI IMG/M metagenome (GOLD analysis project Ga0256832, IMG submission 190534) | Hydrothermal vent microbial communities from Lau Basin, Pacific Ocean - 134-614 | ecosystem: Environmental > Aquatic > Marine > Hydrothermal vents | place: Pacific Ocean: Lau Basin | collected... | reverse complement strand
TGGATGAGATAGATATGGATTACTTCGATATAGAAAGAAGAGCAGAAGATGAAGAAGAATTTGTAAATATTGGCAGTGTGGATTCAAAAGGAGGAAGATTTTTGACTAAGTACGGTCTGAAAGATCCAAATGTAGAAGGAGGAATGACATATCATTATAGATTGATTCCTGTCAATGATAATGGCAGAAGAGATAAGGTTTATAATGCCAGCGTCTTTATTCCGGCTGATAAATTTACTGTTAATGCGTATCCGAATCCTGTAATGGATAGGATGTATGTACTGATTAGTGGCAAAAGGTCTAATGATGTAAGCATAGAGATATTGGATAATGTAGGTAGGAGAGTGTTGGATAAAGCGATGATAGAAAAGAGTAATACTACATATGAGAAAGTCTCAATGAATCTTAGAGATTTACCACAAGGACAGTACTATATCAAAGTAGTCTCAGGAGATAGAGTAGAAATCAAGAAATTGGTTCATGTAAGATGATTTTAAGGTTTGATGTGGATAAGAAAGAGGTTGCTCGGTTGAGCAGCCTCTTTTTATATTAATTTGTCTTATAGATTACAAATAGGTGTATAAAATTAAGAAATTGAAACTTTAATTGTATGTGGTATATTTTAGAGTTAATTTAGTATTATTTTTGCGCAAGAATTATGATTGATATGAGTAAAGAGAAAAATATCCGGAATTCTATAGATTTGTTATTGGATGTGTGTTCACTAATGATGACCTCGGGGGCTAATACAAAACGTATTATAGATTCTGTAAATAGATTTGCACAGGTACTAAACCTTAAATCACATGCATTGATAAGCCATAAGTCCATTATTATGACTTTGATCGATTTAGAGACAAATGAAAGTTATACGGTTGTGACTCAAATTCCAAGACATGGAGTAAATTATTCAATTGTGTCTGATGTCAGTAGAGCAAGTTGGGTAGCAGTAAATCACCAATGGAGTTTTGAAAAATTATATAATCGAATACAAGAAATCAAGAGTCAAAAGAGATATCCCGTTTGGTTGGAATTGATTACAGTTAGTTTGGCTGGAGCAGGTTTTGCAAGAATATTTGGCGGAGATTATTTGAATATGTTAGTAGCATTTATAGCTACATTTATCGGTTTTTCTGTTTCAAAGACTGCGCATCATTATAAAGCAAATACATACGTCAGAGTTTATTTGGCATCAATGGCAGCATCTTTAGTCGCTTCTTTGGGCATTTTATATGGTATAGGCCAACATCCTGATATTGCCCTTGCGACGGCTATTTTGTTTCTTGTGCCCGGTGTCCAATTGATTAATTCATTTAATGATCTGTATAATAATCATATTTTGAATGGCATTGTAAGGTTTGTTAGTGGTTTTATAATTGTTCTTGCGATTAGTCTTGGGATGTTGACTATAATGTTGATTTTTAAACTTAATGTACTCGGGTGATGGAATTATTATATTTGGATTTAATAGAAAAAGCAGTTTGGGCTGGTATTGCAGCTCTTGGTTTTGGAATATTGTTTAATATCCCAAAGAAAGTTATACTTACAGTTTTTATTTTGGGATTTTTTGCCGGAATAGTTAAGTTTGTTTTTTTAAGTATTGATTTTAATGTTGTAACATCAACGTTTTTGGCTTCATTATTTGTTGGTATCACAAGCATTCCTTTTGCTCATAAGGTAAATAAACCAATCGTGGTGTTTTCGATTCCTGCCATTATACCCATGATACCCGGCTATTATGCTTATAAAACAATTTTGGGAATAAGGAAGTTTACTTTTGTGAAAATGGACGATAAAGGGCATGAGCAATTATTGAACTCTATTTTTTCCAATGGATTTATGGTGCTGTTTATACTGTTTGCGATTACTGTAGGAGTTTCAGCTCCAATGTTGCTGTTGGGTAAAGATATGGCTAGGAAGTTAAAGGATTAGTTTGCTTAGACAAATGCTATTTTTTCTTCATCAACATATCGCTATATGAAATATTTATCAGATTTTCTTCTTTTACTCCTAATAGTTTGATATAATAATCACAAAGGTTTTGAAGTTCACCAACAGTTTTTGTGTCATCCAAATCGCCCACCTCAATCTCTACAAAGTTACCAAGACCATCAACTTCATCAATATGAAATTTGACGTGGTCAATAAAAAATATCTTTCTGTGTTTTTTTACTTCAACCATTATGCCGAGAGAGCTTATTAGCAATGGTTTTAGCGCTTCTAAATCATCTGATCTATATAGATTGAATGTAGATTTTTTGGGGCCTTTAATATTAGGACGATTATAATAAATAAGTGATTTTTCAATATTGCCAATTCTCATTTTCAGTCTCCCGTTTTTAACATTGAAATAAGTATCGGTTTGGTGATCAAGCCCCTTGTAGTCTGCTCCGTTTTCCAATAGTATTTTTTCGACTTTTCCGGGAAATTCACATCTTGCTTTGATCTCTACATTCTTCATATGTTTATTTTACGTTGTTATGCCAATTGATAATTTGATAAATAATTAAATGTCTCATACCGCTATTGGGGCTTTTATGCCGGGGTAGGGGTCGTATCCATCCAATTTGAAATCAGTGATTTTGAAGTCTTCTATGCACGTAACTTCAGGATTGATATTCATTACGGGCAATTTTTTGGGTGTTCTGGAAAGCTGTAATTTTACTTGGTCAAAATGGTTGCTGTAAATATGCACATCTCCAAAAGTTATAATAAAATCACCATATTCCAATCCCGTCACTTGAGCCATCATCATAGTAAGTAAAGCATATGAAGCAATATTGAAAGGCACGCCCAAAAAAGTATCTGCCGATCTTTGGTACATTTGGCAACTCAATTTATTGTCAGCTACATAAAATTGAAATAATGCATGGCATGGTGTTAATGCCATTTTGTGTGATTCTCCCGGATTCCAAGCATTGACAAGTATCCTTCGAGAATCGGGATTTGTTTTTATTAAATGTATTGCATTACCCAATTGATCAATTATTTCTCCCTCCGGTGATTCCCATTTTCTCCATTGTTTACCGTAAACCGGACCTAATTCTCCCCATTTTTTAGCAAAATCATCATCGGATTTGATTTTGTCGATAAATTCTTTTTTCTTTTCGTGCCATATTTCCGAATATCTCGGGTATTTGTCCGATAAATTATTTGCTTTTAGATAATCGACAAATGGCCATTCATCCCATATATGAACATTATTATCAACAAGATATTTAATATTGGTTTCCCCTTTGATAAACCAAAGCAGTTCATGGATAATTCCCCTGATAAATACTTTTTTTGTCGTCAATAAAGGGAAGCCTTTGTTTAAATCAAATCGCATCTGATATCCAAAAACACTTTTTGTTCCGGTACCTGTACGATCGTCTTTTACGGCACCATTTTGCATTATATGCTCTAAAAGTTGAAGATAAGCTTGCATAAATAATTATTTCTCAGGTTTCATTTGAGGGAAAAATAGTACTTCTTGTATCGATTCATTATTGGTCAAAAACATTATCAATCTATCCATCCCGATTCCAAGACCTGAAGTAGGGGGCATACCGTATTCCAAAGCCCTTAGAAAATCGTAATCTATAAATTGACCTGCTTCCTCATCTCCTTTCTCAGATAATTTCAATTGTTCCTCAAATCTTTCTTTCTGATCGATGGGATCATTTAACTCTGAATAGGCATTTGCTATCTCTTTGCCGCAAACCATCAATTCAAATCTTTCTGTCAATTCAGGGTTTTTTCTGTGCTTTTTACACAAAGGACTCATCTCCTTAGGGTAATCGATTATAAATGTCGGGTCGATATAATTGCTTTCGCATTTTTCTCCAAAAATCTCATCTATTAGTTTCCCTTTACCCATTTTTTCATCTACTTCTATCCCCATTTTTTTTGCAGCTGCTCTGATTTCATCTTCACTCTTACCTTCTATATCAAAACCGGTATAATCAATAATCGCTTGACGCATTGTTACCCTTTTATAAGGAGCTTTGAAATCGATATCATACTCTCCAAATTTGGTTTTGGTTGTTCCATTTACGGCAATAGCACAATGCTCAAGGAGTTTCTCAGTAAAATCCATCATCCAGTTATAGTCTTTGTATGCTACATAAATCTCCATTGCAGTAAACTCGGGATTGTGAGTTCTGTCCATGCCTTCGTTTCTGAAGTTTTTTGAGAATTCATATACTCCGTCAAATCCACCTACGATTAGTCTTTTTAGATACAATTCATTTGCAATTCTCAGGTACATTGGGATGTCCAAAGTATTGTGGTGTGTAATAAAAGGCTTAGCAGCAGCCCCCCCGGGAATAGCCTGTAGTATCGGTGTTTCCACTTCCATATATCCCGCATCATCAAAAAATTGACGCATAGCTTTATAAAGTTTTGTCCTCTTTTTGAATATTTCTTTTACTTCGGGATTTACCACAAGGTCAACATATCTTTGTCTATATCTCAACTCGGGATCGGTAAAGGCATCATGGACATTTCCTTCTGCATCGGTCTTCACTATTGGAAGCGGCTTAAGAGACTTTGAAAGCAATGTCAATTCACTTACATGGACTGATGTTTCACCTACTTTTGTAGTGAAAACATAGCCTTTTACCCCAATAAAATCTCCAATGTCCAAAAGCTTTTTGAATACTTTGTTGTACAAATCCTTATTTTCACCCGGACAGATTATATCTCTGTTTACATATATTTGGATTTTGCCTGTACTGTCTTGCAGTTCGGCAAAAGAAGCTTTTCCCATTACGCGTTTCATCATCAATCTACCTGCGATTGATACTTCTTTAAATTCTTCACTTCCCTCCCTATAATTATCTTTAATCTCTTTTGCTGTTGTATTTACATCATACAAATCAGCAGGGTAGGGATTTAAACCTAAATCTATTATTTTTTGAAGATTTTCCCTTCTGACTATTTCTTGTTCCGTTAAGTTTATCATTGATTTTATTTTTGATTTGCAAAAATAGAGATTTTAAATAAACTTTAGGTAAGAAGAATGCAAAAAGCTGTTAAAAGTGAAGTCAAAAAATATTTAATTAAAGCTTATTACATACCTAAATGAAGGAATCAATGGTAATGAATTGATTTTTACCCATTCATTGGAATTATCGTTTTTTCTGTAAATAAGTAGAGTATTCTTTCTATTGTATGCATTGTACAATCCAATAGACAAATGATGTGAAAAGTTTTTATGCATGATACCCATAGAAATACCAATATCCAATTTGTGATATGCCGGGAGTCTATTATTTTTTATATCAACTGAACTTTTGTCAAATAAATCTGCAAACAAGAAATTATTCTGTGATTGTTTATGCTGATCTGCGGGCAAACCCGATTGATATGACCATGATAAATTTAAATTTATATTATTAGAAATCATATAGGCCAATTGAATATGAAAATTATGAAGGCTACTGTATTTGTAGGGGGTTTCTTGATTTAAAACAGTACGGGTGGATTTTGATAGTGTATAAGATATCCATCCCGTTAACTTTCCGCTATATTTTTCTAATAGGACTTCCCATCCCATTGATTTTCCACTACCTGTATTAATTATATCCTCCCATGAGTCAACATTAATTTCTTGGTTTGCTTGATTGAAAATCGAGTCAATGTAGAATTGCAATCCGTGCATTGTCTTATAATAAATTTCTGTGTTTAATACCCACTCTTTAGCAAATTTGTGCTGATACCCGATAGTCGAAATCCAAGCGCTTTCAGGTTTTACTTTTGAAGTGGCGGGTACCCATAAATCGCTTGGTAAACCGGCGTCCGTAGTTGAAAGCAGATGCAAAAACTGATTCATTTTTGATATGGAAAAAGAAAATGTGTTTGATTTCTTATAGTATTTTGCTGTAAATCTCGGTTGAAAAGAATAGTTGGATTTATTGCTAATAGTAAACTTAGAAACACGAATTCCCGTATTAAATTGAAGTTTTCCAATTGTAAATTGATCGCTCAAATATCCATAGTATTCTATACCTGAATAATTTATTTTTTTTAGTGCAATTGGTGTTTTGAATATATTTGAGCTGTCAACAAGATTAATTGTCTCATTTATTTTTAAAATAGACGGGACAAATCTCCTTTTTGTTAATCCTAAACCTGTTTTTAATCTATGATCAGAATTAAAAAAATAGTCAAAATCAGTTCTGAAAGAGAGCTCTTCAATTTCAGAATTAAACAGTGTGCTGTCAATGGATTCTTCAATTTTCTTTTCTTTTAAATACTTGGAGTTTTTATTTATAATATTGTTTCCATATTTAAAATTGCTATAAATGAAAGAGGAATTAGAGAATAGTTTATTATTAAACAGGTGATTCCATCTTAGTGATGCTATTTTGTTTCCCCATTTATAATTGTATAGAATGCTGTCTTTTATAGTTGAATAGACCTCTTTAGGTTTTGATTGACTATGTGTTATGTCTTCAAAGCTATCATGCCCGCTATAATACGACAGGTAAAATCTATCTTTGTGCGAAAGCTTGAAGTTGATTTTTGCATTATAATCTATAAAGTGATAATCAGTTTGTCCGTTTTTGTTCTCATTTTTTTTATTTTTTTCACTTATTTTTCTGAGATAATTATCGACATGAGATCTTCTTGCAGATAGTAATACTGACAATTTGTTTTTTATAACAGGAGTTTCGATAGTAGCAGTAGTTGCAATAAAGCTCAATCCGATTGTGGCAGAAGGTTTTAGGATATTTCCTTCTTTGGTTCGCACTTCAAGTACAGAAGAAAGTCTTCCACCGTATCTTGCTGGAAATCCCCCTTTGGTCAATACGGCACTCTTAATTATAGATGTGTTGAAAATGGAAAATAAGCCGATTGAGTGGCTGGGGTTGAAAACCGGTACATCATCTAATAAAATTAAGTTTTGATCTGCATTTCCACCTCTAATATGTAAGCCTCCAAAGCCGTCAGTACCATTTTGAACACCGGGTAATAAATTCAGTTGACGAAGAATATCAGGCTCACCTCCAGGAACCGAAAACGTATTAATCTTTTTTATGAAGATGCTATTTTGGTTAGATGATTCTTGTGAGCTTTTACTGTTTATGGATGACAAAATAACTACATCCTTTAGATAGTTAGAGGGGCTCAGATCAATATTCAAATTCGTGTTTTTAGTTGCATCAAAGGTCTTGCTAATGGTTTTATACCCAACATAAGAAAATTGCAATTTGCTTTTTCCTTTGTGTAAATCAACGCAATAATATCCGTATCCATTTGCCGTTACTCCATTTCCGCTCAGCAAATCAACAACGGATGCTCCAGGCAATACTTCGCCACTTTCTTTGTCTTTTATATAGCCAAATATATTGAAACGTTCTTTATTTATGAGGAGGATTGATCCGTGATTTTCCTTGAATACAACATTTGTTTTATGTAAAATTTTATGGAGAACAGAGCTTGTTTTTTGGTTAGTCAGTCTCAGTGTTATTCTTTTACCGGAATTGAAAAAAGCGGAGCTGAACAAAATATTTATATTATGATCATTACTTAATTGTAACAATGCATCTGATATTGAAATACTATCAGCTGAAAAATCAATCCTTTTGTCTAAAACAGATTGTCCTTGTATGCTAAAGCCGGCAAGGATAAAAATGACAATACTTAATATATATCGCATAACAAATTTTAATAATGATTATTACAATTACCTCCTTTTAGCAAATATTTACCATTTGAAACTTTAATTATTCTGTTCATTTTGAATATCTGTTGCAAATCTGATAAAATTTCATCGATAGTTTTATTAGAATTATACTTTCCCGTGAAAGGGCAATTTTCCAATTTTATGTTTTCAAGTTGTATTTCCACATTGTAGTATGATTCAAGATCTTTAATCATTTCTGCTAATGGAGTATCATTAAAGACTATCATTTGTCTTTTCCAAGCGAGTGAATTCAGGTTAATATCATCAATCACCGATAAGGAATCAGCATGGACAGACAAAACTCCCTTTGTTTTTGGTGTTAATACAACAGAATTTTTGCTTTTTATAGATTCGAGTTTGACTTTACCGGTTCTGACAGTTACAAAGACATTATCATTATCAGCTTTTACATTAAAAGATGTACCTAAAACGGTCACTAATGATTTTGAAGTATTCACAACAAAAGGTTTCGTTGTATCTCTTTTGACTTCAAAAAATGCTTCGCCTGTAAGTTTTACAATTCGTTTATCATCGTCAAAAGATTTGGGAAAAGATAATTTACCGGCTTTATTAAGCCATACTTTAGAGCCATCCGGTAATGAGATTTCTTTGACAATATTTGAAGATACTATTGTGATATTACGGTTGTAAGAAAGTGTCCACCATGTAATTATTGATATGAGTAAAAGGCTGGCAGCTATGCTCAAAGGTGTAAATAATCTTTGCCTCAAAGATATGGTTTTATTACTGTTCTCAGATGATTCTTTCGTATGAATTTTTTGTAATACATGTTCGAAAGCTTTGTCATGGTCAAGTTCAAAAGGCAAATTGTAATTATTACTGAGTTCCCAGCTATGTTGAAACTCTTCTGCAAGTTCAATGTTTTTTTGAGAAGAGTTCAACCAATTATTAAGCTCTTCCAAATCTTTTGGACTTATTGTTCCTTTCCATTTTTTTATTAATAATTCTATGTAATGGTCTTCATTCATATACTTTTTTTAATTTAACTTGTTTTTTGCTTCATCCCCCTAAAAGAAATTCAATATTTTTTCAATTATTGTCAATATTATTAATAATAGTGAGATAAAGCCATTAACCTTTAAGGCTTTTCTTATTCTTTTCAAAGCAATTGTAATTTGATTTTCTATAGTCTTAGTACTAATTTCCATTTTTTGAGCAATTTCTTTATGACTTAATCCTTCATATCTGCTCAATGAAAAAATGATTCTGCATTTGTTTGGTAAATTGTCAACGGTTTTGGTTATAATTTCTTTCATTGAAAAATAATCAATTTGTTGAATGTTGCTACTTGCTTCTACCTGAGTATTTTCAATCGGAGTTTCATCCCAAAGGGATTTTTTTCTCTTCTTTAAAAAATCTAATGATTTATTTACTACTATTTTTCGCAGATACGATTTTACTAATAAATCATCAGGGAGTGATTCCTTTCTATTCCATAGCTCTGCAAAAGCTTCTTGAGTTAAATCCTCCGCATCATGTATGTCTGCAACGATGCGGTAAGAAATTGTGGTCATATAGTGGTAGTACTGATCAAAAATTTTTTTGAAAGCTTTTCGGTCTCCCTTTTTTATATCTGCAAAAACATTCAGCTTACTCACCATAACGCAAAAAAATATTCATTTTGTATTGAACAAATAAAGCTAAAAAATATTTTGTTTTAATTAAAATAAATATTTGGTGTCACCCTGAAAGCAAATCAAGTATTAAAATTTCAAAAAATATTATGAATAGTAATTGTCTGAAAATAAATGATATACATGTTTTTATGATGGCGCTATTTGAAAAAAAATGATTTTTATTTAGGGGATAATCTGTAATTGCAGGTTACTATATTGATGCAAGCAAAGAAGTTTGTTTGAGAATATTTTAAAATTATTAATCTAAAAAAATTATCATGAAAAATTCTGTTAAGTATTTATCCGTTTTAGTTGCTTTTATAGCAATATTGTTCGCTTCTTGCGAAAAAGAAAGTCAGCCTGTAACTCCTGATGTTACTAATAATTCAGTAAAAGTTCGATCTGTTGCCGGTGTAATCGCTACACCTGATTCAATTGGATGTTACAATTTTGTTTACCCATTTCAGGTCAAAACCTCAAGTGGAGTCATCCTTACACTAAATGATTATCAAGAATATATCGAAAAAATGGCTGAGAATGATATTTGGGACTTTGTGTATCCATTTAAGATGAAAAAGATGAGCGACGGAACAGTTGTTACAATTGAGAGTGTTGAAGACATTGATGCTGCTCTTGCGGATTGTAATGAAGAACCGCCAAAAAGCGCATTTGAAGTTCTAGATAAACTGGTTTTTACCGTTTTGAATAAAGATAGTGTGTTATGCTATAGTCTTGAGTATCCTTTGGATGTAAAAATCACCGAAGAAAACGGGTCGGTAAGGGCATTAACTTTGGAAACGGACGATGATTTAGAAAAATTCAGCAATAGCGACGACTATAGTCTAAATTGGGATTTTGTCTATCCATTTAATATGAAAAAAATAAGTGATGGATCAGTTACAACTATCGCAAACGCAAAAGATCTTGAAACGGCTCTATCAGATTGCAAAGGTGAAGCGCCTAAAGGTGAATTTAGAAATGTTGAGAAAGTGATTTATACCGTATTGTATAAAGATAGTTTGTTTTGTTATGATTTTAAGTATCCTTTGGATTTGAAAATCATAGAAGAAGATGAATCGGAAAGGACATTGACTTTAGAAACATATAATGATGTGCACAAATTCATCAACAGTGATGACTATACTTTAAATTGGGATTTTGTTTATCCTTTTTGGTTAATAACAATTGATACAAATGAAGAAGTTAAAATTGAATCCGAAGATAAAATCGAAAATGCATTGAAGAGGTGTAATTATTAGTTGATTTTCAGTAATTCTCTAACAAGGGTCGTTTCAATTGAAACGACCTTTTTTGTGTCCATTTTTTCAGCAGGGTTACCAATAGAATCGATTTCGTTTCATGTATAAATAGCGCTGCATATGAACCGGTAATCTGTTCTTGAGATTTAATTATTGATTTTTTTTCAAAAAAAACAACATTTGAGGCAACCTCCTATAATATTTTTGCACCTAAATATAGTGTGTAGGTATAATATAAAGTAACTTTGCTATTGATATGAAGCAATTGAATACAGATATAGCATTAGTAAAAGACTGTTTAAGAGGAGATATTAATAGCCAAAGGAAGTTTTATCTTCGATTTGCACCTAAAATGCTTGGGGTATGTATGAGATACTCCAATTCAAAAAGTGATGCGGAAGATATTTTACAAGAAGGCTTTATGAAAGTTTTTATGGCTCTACACCAGTTTAATGAAACCGGTTCCTTGGAAGGTTGGGTTAGAAAAATAATAGTGAATGTAGCTTTGCAATATTTGAGAAAAAGGAAAATTGTATTTGAACCACTGAAAGAAGTAGAAACAATGTATGTTTCCGATTATAGTAATGACAGGATATTTCAAAGGTTTGAAGTACAGGATTTATTGGAAATGATGAATTTTTTACCTTCAGGAGCCAAAGTAGTGTTTAATCTATACGTGTTTGAAGAATTGTCACATAAGGAGATTGCCGAAAAACTGAATATAACGATAGGTACTTCCAAATCACAATTGTTTAAAGCACGAAATTTATTGAGAACAAAATTTCAAACAAAAAAAATTGCAAATGAGGGATAGAACTGATATAGATTATGTATTTAGAGAATCTTTTTCAGATTTTAAAGTTGCTCCATCAGATGATGTTTGGATTGGTTTGGAGACCCAATTGAAACATTCAAATAAACAAATATATAAAAACAGAGGGCGAAAAAGACTTTTATTAGTCCTTTTTGGATTCCTCTTTTTGGGAGGTGCTTTATACATGTTAACGATTGAAAGTACTGACATGATATCTACAAATAAATATACTAATGATAGCTTCCCTCAAAATGGTATTAATGAAAATAAACATCAAGTAGTTAGCGTGGGCAGCGGTCAAAATAAATCATTGGATGCCGTTAAAAATAACTTGCGGTTTAATTCAAAAGGTAGTAATATTGCCCCTAAACCGGATGCTCAGGTAAGTGCAAATAAACTCATTGAACAAGAAGCAAAAATAAATACGGTCTATCCTTTATCTGCTTTAGAAAGATTAAATGAAGAATCAAATCATGTTATTGACCTAAGTAATGGAGATACTGAGATATTTCAAATAGAACACTCTTATTCTGCAAGTAAGTCTAAATTATCAAAAATCAATGGTCAGAACAATGAGAAAGAAAGAATCCAAGAACCACCACTTTTGGATTTTAAGTCAATCAAATTGTACAACACCTCAGGCTCTCAACCGGATTTTGTACAGTCTATGATGCCGGTTAAAATATGGCCATTGCAGCCTAATTCATTTAGACATCGGATAGCTATACAAGCCATATATCAGTATAATTACAGTTATAGAAAAATAACAGGCCAAGGTAAAAAGTTTTTTGATCAAAGAGAAAGACAAGGAAACGTCCATTCTTATGGTTTGAGAATTGATATAAGTATCGACAAATCATTGAGATTTCAATCAGGTTTGGATCTTCAAAACCAAGCTTTGTACCGTGGGAAGATGGTAGAATCAAAATATATAGGAAATAATCAATCAGAAACTTTATTGTCCACCTCTTTCAATGCAAATAAAGTATTATTCACATTAAATAATTCTGAGGATCTCAATATAGGTGAACTTGTATCCATAGCAGGAGTATTTAGACAAGAAACAAAATGGATTAATATTCCGTTAAATCTGATATATCGTATTAAAAAAAGGCATTTTGCCATTGATATATCAGGCGGAATTAGCACCAATTTATTTTTATCCGATAAAATCATTTTCAAGGAAAGTCAGAAGAAAACACTTGATTTTATGCATACTTTCTCAGAATCCTCTGCACAAACGTACTTGTCTTATAATGGTGGTATTTCAGTTCATTACCTAAATAATTCTTTCTTAGATTTATTTATTGGACTTCATTACCAAAATGCTTTTACAAGTGCTACTAAAAGCAAAACTATTAAGTATTATCCATATCTATATGGGGTTCAAATTGGTGGTATTATTCCTGTATTGCATAATTAAAATGTAATATATGTATCACCCTATAGTAACAATGATATATCTTAAAAAATATAAAATTTAAGAGAAAAAAATCAAATTTAAGGCAACCCTTTCTTATAAAAAAGCACCTTATAAATTGTAGGATCCTAATAAAAAGAGATTATATCATTTAAAATAAAAAAAAAGATTAACATGAAAAAAGTATTTTATTTATTATTCGTTTTAGGCGTATTATCTTTTAGCATATCTTCATGTACAAAAAATGAAGAACCTGTAAAGATACCGGTTGTTACTCATTCAGGTTCCGGAAATGGTGTTTTGGTAACTGATTATTGTGAAGAAATAGATGATTGGGCAGAGGCAAACTATCCCGATGCGACCATAGATAGTGTTTTGTTAGTGACATATTCCAATCCTCAATCAGGAGAAGATTTTCAAGAATATGTTCTCTATTTGAGCAACGGTGTTACAGCAGGATTTGATGCTGATACATGTGAGTTTCTTTGGGATACTTGCCCAACTGAATACGATCCGGTATGTTGGGAAACAATACTTATAATAATTTATGTGAAGCTATACAAGCGGGAGCTGATTCAAGTGATGTTGAGGCCGGAGCATGTTGTACAGATGATTGTTCTGAAGACTTTAATCCGGTATGTTGGAATGATGTCACTTATGAAAATGAATGCTTAGCTTTATGTGCAGGTGCTGATGCTTCCGAGATCACTCCGGGTGCATGTTCTCCTTGTGAAGATGATTGTTCCGATGAATATGTACCTGTATGTTGGAATGGCGTCAACTACGACAATGAATGTTTAGCTTTATGTGATGGGGCGGTGGCTTCTGAGATTACTCAAGGAATATGTGGTGGAGACTGTATCAATGATGCTATTTCCAATACTTTCCCTACTGCGACAGTAGTCAGTATAGTTTCCGGATATTCAAATGTAGGATATGGAAACGCATTCTACGCAGTCACATTAGATTTCAGTGGCGCAGAAGTTGTTGTGTATTTTGATGAAGATTGTAATTACTATACTATGTGCGATTGTGATACAACTGTTGACATTCAATGTGCAGGCTCAACAAATTATTTAAATAATTGTGAAGCGGAGTGTCAAGCTCCCGGAGAAACAATTACATCAGGACCGTGTTCATGAAAATTGAATTAACATAATTTTTCTCAAACATGTGTTGGTCACAGTAAAGTGTGACCAACACTGTGTTTTAAAAATAAAAGACTATATTTGAGATAATAAATTTAACTTTGTTCTATGAAGAGACTTTTTACAATTCTACTATTATCGTTTTTGTACTTAAATTTTCTGGGTTCGCAATGTTTGGTTAGAGATATTCCTATTTCAGAAAGAGCTATCAATAGCACCCAAATAGTTAATGCAAAAATTATTGATTCACATAGTTTCCAAAAAGAAGGTCATATATACACTAGTTATAGTCTTAAAGATAATAAAAACGGACAAATAATTCACTTAATAGTCAAAGGTGGTCAATTTGGAGATCTTATAGAATTGATTAGTCCATCCTTAATTTTGAATATCGGTGATGAAGGGCTGTTTTACCTTAACAAATCTATAGAAAGTTCAGATAGCAATCCACTTTTCACTCCTGCGATAGGTGTTCTAAGTTTTATAAAATATAATCCGGCAAATGAAACTTTTGAGGATTATTTGCATATTTATGCTCCTAAAGACTTTCAATATACACCTGCAAGGACGGATTTGGAACAAACAAAAAACGATGAGAATATTTCATTTAGATATTACCCGAGAATAGATTTAATAAGCCCTTTAATTGTTACCGCAGGAACAAAACAAGTTATTACCATTAAAGGAATCAACTTTGGGAATAATGCTGCCGGGAAAGCGCTAATTGAATTTAGAAATCCTGATTATGCAACTGGGGCTGTTATTGCATATCAGAGTGTATCCCCGGAACACATCCTGTCTTGGACAAACAATAAAATAGAAGTTTTAGTACCAGGAAAAGATCCTTACCTTGGAAAAAGTGGTGCTGCCAGCGGAAATATAAGACTTCGTAATACATTTGGAGAGGTTTGTCTTTCTTCACAAAAAATAAAGGTTCTCTACAACCAATTTAGCAATGGAACCAATGGAACTCTGTTGGTCAATGACAATGATTTTGGTGGTTATACATTGAGTTACAATGAGAAGTTTAAAAGTATTCCTAAGAGAGTTTCCGCATTTGAAAGAGCATTGGAATCGTGGCAGTGTGGAATTCACTCCAGTTATATTGCAGATGGTTCGACAACTTCCGTCGGTTGTCCTGCTAATGATGGAATCAATCTGATATCTATGGATACAAAGTGTAATATGTCACCTGAATTACTTGCTCAAACCACACATTGGTTTATACAATGTTCAAAAACCAATACGATTCTACTGGAAATGGATTTGATATTTGACGATGCTGTCAAATGGTTTTATGATACTACAAAAACTCCTACCAATAAATTTGATTTTGAAAGTGTAGCACTTCATGAACTTGGACATGCGCATGGTATGGGACATGTTTTGGAAAAAGAGAACATAATGTTTGCCAATTTTTTCCCTGGAGAAATGAAAAGAATAATAGATACCAATTCAGTTAATTGCGGGCTAAATATCATCGAAAGAAGTAGTAAATTTAATAATTGTACTGATGTAGATTCATTTATCCCTTATCCGGAATGCGGTTTGCCATGTGAATTATCTTTGATGGCTATCCCTACATCCGATTGTAATATTGACCATACAATAGAATATACCATTACGGCTATGCATAGCAATGTAGGTAATAAGGGCTTTAATTTGTTTTTAGATGGTATCAAAATTGACAGTTTAAGTCCAATAAAGTATAATCTAACCGGGCAAACACCGCTAAAAATTCGTATTCCGGGGGATGGTCTAAATCACATCTTAACTATCCAAGATGTATTGAACGAAGACTGCATCGCAGAAGATTCCATTAGCGTTCAAGATTGTAATTGTTCCTTGGGGCTTGATGTGTATCAGACTTCAAATTGCAAAAATGGAGTCATCAGCTATACTTTAAATATTAGTGATACAAACGGTAGTAATGCCGGTTTCAATATTTATGTTGACAACATCCTTTTAGAAGATAGTCCGTATGAATACTCCAATGATGGTAATACTATTATTCAAATTGAACTTGAAGGAGATAATCAAAACCATTTGATAGAAATTCGAGACAATTCAGACGATGATTGTATTGCCTCTTCAACAATAAAAACTCCAAGTTGTACTTGTTCTCTTGATATGTCTTCCGTTCTCTCATCTGATTGTAACGAGAAAGAGCAATTAGGTGTTTTTCTGCAAATCATCTCCGAGAATCCCGGATCTTCCGGTTTTAATCTATATGTTGATAATAATTTATATGACGGTAGCCCATTCCCGTATATGAGTACCGATACGACAAACTTGATTATTTTTATGACAGGAGATGGAAATACTCATGAAATTAGAATCATAGACAGGCAAGACGAAGATTGCTTCACAACACAAAGCATATCTCTGCCGAATTGTCAATGTGAATTAGATTTTACGGCAGAAAAAATATCCGGTTGCAATGCCTCCAATGAAATCCTTTATAAACTTATTGTTAGCAATCCGGTTTCACAGAATAATGGTTTCAACCTATTTGTTGATGATATTAAATATGGAAACAGTCCGTACAACTATAGCTCAATTGATACTACCGAAATAATAGTTAATTTATCTGGGGATGGAAACAAACACTTCTTCAGAATTGAAGATATAGACAAAAATGATTGTAGTATTACAAAGGAGGTTTTAGTGGAAAATTGTGATTGTTCTCTGGAATTATATGCAAAACAAACCGGTAATTGCACGCCTGAAATGGATATATCATACAAGCTGACAATAATTCATTCAGAGGAACAGGGAGAACAATTCAATTTATGGATAAATGGTGTTTTGGACTCTAATTCACCTTATGATTATAGCACAAATGATAGTACGACATTGAATATTTCACTTCCCGGCGATGGTCTCGATCACCTGATAGAAATAAAAGACCTTAAAAATCCAAATTGTGTTGTTCAGAAATCCATCACTACGCCGGTTTGTGACTGTCAACTATCCTTTGTTGCTACACAGATTTCCGACTGTGACGAAACTAAAAACATAGCTTGGTCGATAGAGGTATCTAATTCCAATACTATTTCAGATAAATTTTTAGTATTTGTCGATGGCATAAACACCAATTCTGATGGTTATAAATATACGACTCCCAAAACATATATTGAACTCAATATAGCGGGAGATGGGGAAAAACATAAAATAATAATTCAAGATAAAACAATAACGGATTGCCTCTTTCAGAGTGAAATTCAATCTCCTGATTGTAAGTGTAACTTAAGTCTTGAAACCGCTATAGAATCGGATTGCGATGAATTCAATAATATAGAAATATTAGGTAGCATTATATTGAAGAACATTTACAGTGATAGTTTTTATGTATTTGTTGACGGAGAGATGATTGATGAAAATCCATTTAAGTACGAAAACAAATCTTTTAGCAATTTCAAATTTAGTATGAAAGGTGATGGCTTAAATCATCTTATTAAAATTCAGGATATAAGTGATGAAGAGTGTAGCTCAATCACTACGATTCTCGTTCCGGATTGTAGAGATATCGAGCCGGAATGTGAACTTTCATTTTTATCCGTACAATCAAAAGAATGCGAAGATGACCAAATGGAAATTATCGTATCATTTAAAGGGGCAAAACAGCCTTCCGAGCAATTTGAAATATATCAAAATGATCAAGTTGTACCATCTTCGCCCTACAACTATCATAGTTCAGGAATAAATACATTGTCAATCAATGCTTCTTGCACAACTACAACTATAATGATCAAAGACTTGCAAAATAAACAATGTAAAATTGATACCACGATTATACCTGTGTTTAAAAGTGAAGGATTTCAAGTATATCCCAATTTATTCAATTATAACGAGGTTTCTCTACAAATCAAAGGAATTTCATCAGAAGATTTCGACAAGTTATTACCCATAAATATTTATAATTTTGTTGGTGAAAAAGTGTATCGTGGCTATATTTTAGGGAGTCCTAAGATGACCTTGGATTTGAAAGATAAAGATTTCTCTTCCGGAGCATATTTTCTTATTATCTCAAATAATAAGGATTATATAGCGAAGTTTGTTATTGTGAATTGACCGGATGACTCTAAGAAAATATTAGATAAGCACTATACTTTGCCGGAATTGGGGGCATTTTAGTTTTTTTATTCTTAATAATTTATATTTCAGGTACTTGATTTTTTTCCATCGAGTGGTAAACATTGTATATATCCCAATATTATCAATAATTATAATTTTTAAGCATTTCCTTTAATTGCCGATAGTTTGAGCTCGTAATAGAAATAAATCTATTTACATAGTTGCGGACTTTAAGATACTTATTTTTCAATTTGGCACATAACCCGAAATTATGTATATTTTTTATTGTATAAAGTTCTTATTCCATAATCCACTTTATCAATCCATTTATATCAACGATAGACCAACTGTGCGGATGTCTTTTCCCATTTTCTCTGTATCCTTTATTCTTTGTTGCTATATATTCAACTTGGTTAAATCCCAAATTTTTAAGGCTTTCTGAAAGTCTTTTGATATAATAGGCATTAATTTGTTCATAATCCGCCTTTCTATTCTCTTTCCACCAAAGAGTGTCTGGTTCTGTATAAAGTCGAATTTTTGTTTTTTTTAAGGCTTTAATATTTTCAAAATTATTAGTTTTTGATGTATAGATTGAGTATTCCTCATATTTTGAAATATCCTTGTTAGGATTTCCAAATTGCTTCCCTAAAGTTTCAATTATCCAAGTGCTTTCTCTAACTGATATTGCTGAAAAATTCTGGTTTAAATTTTTTTCAGAACTTCTGTATAATGCAACCAAATCAATTGGCGAATCCACAATAAAAACTCCTTTCGGTTCTAACTTAAACTCCTTGTTTTTAATTATAAATGAACTAATTAATAAAGCGATATTTCCTCCACTTGAAAATCCACCAACATAGATGTCATTTGTAAGTAGTTTATTTGCGATAAATATTTTTTGTAGCAGTTCTGCGAGATTTTTCTTTTCATTTTCTTCAAGCCATAATCTTTGGTTGTAATTCATATAAATTACTGCAATACCATTTTTCTTTGCAATCTCTAGTATTTTGAATTTCCGTTTGATATCTTCAGGTTTTTCTGAAAAACCTCCAAAAAGAACTAAAACCTTTTTTATGTTTTTAGTTGGTTTACATAATTCGTAATTGTCATTAATTATTTCTTTAAATTCTGTTATTACAAGCCTATCAGTTTTTACCTTTTCTCCATTTTTGCAAGAAATTAGAACTATAAGTATCAAAAATATTCCTATAAGTTTGTTCATTAGCTAATTGTTTATAACGTCTGCGGTAGCTGTTCGTAGCGTCCCGATAGGGCGCTATGACAGCTACCGCGTGTTCTCTATCGGCTTTTTTTTAATTCATACGTCTTAAACCAGTAAAAAAATGCTTCTGGATTAGACTTTTTTAGTCTATTTAATTTATTGTTTATCGGCTTATCAATTAGCCATTCTTTCATCTGCAATGGATTGCTAAATCTTTCAATTTTCACTGAATTATTTTCAATCAAAGTAACAAGATAAGCTATTTTCGATGCCTGAATAATTGCTTTTTCAATGTGATAATTCTCAGAGAAAATATATGCTCGTATTCTTCGAATACCTGATTGTAATTCTTCAAAGTCACCTTTCCCCTCTGATCCCCTACTTGCTATACAAAGACAAGTTTGATAAATATCTTCAATGACTTCCTGTTCGGTAATATTCTCTAAATTTCTGTATGATAATTCGGCTTTAGCAAATTTATAAAAAGTTTTTTTGACTATATTTAAGTTATCAATTTTATCGAATAGATTTCCAACATCGTAAAGTTGTTTAATAATTTCCATACTCATACTGTTTCCGCTTTTAAGATATGGGATTCCAGTTGTATATGGAGCAAAAGCAGTTAATTTGTCTCCTAAAATATCTTCTATAGAAGGGATATTGACCAATAAGGGTTTGTCTGTCATTGGGACAAACTCAGATTGTATTGGTAGTTGAATGATATTTTGATAATTTATTCTTTCAAATATAATGTCAAGTAAAATATAGTCCTCCGCTTTATTTGATCTATGAATGGGAGAATAGAAAAATTTGTAATGTTCCTTTTTTATCTTTGAATTTACATTTATTCGTTGTAACTCTTTTCTAATAAAACCTTTCTCAATTGCAATCAGATTTAAAATCTCATCAAGCTTTTTATCTTTTTTTGGGAAAATAATATCAATATCTATCGAAAGTCTTTTACTTGAATTAAAATGTAACATTAACGCTGTTCCCCCCTTAAACACAAAAGGTAAATTATATTTAACAAGACCTTCTAGTAAAAGTAACGCATAGATGACTTTTTCAATTAGGATTTTATCGGCTTTTCTATTTTCTTTAGATATCGTGTTAATCCAGTCTATTGTTATTTTCTCTTGATTTATCACTTTTTAGCAAATTGTATTTTTAGCTATAAATTTGATTTGTAAAATCTTTTATTTCTTCTTTTTTCCCTCTTCTGCTTGCATACCGAAGTAATTTACCTTGATTCAACGAATATTTTGAAATAGCATTTTTGTAAATAGTCTTCATTTCGTTTCCTTGGTATGCTGTAAATATTATATCATCACAAAAAATATCAACTAATACTTTTTCTAAGGATACTGTATTTCCACTTTTAGTGTTTATTACAGGGGCTTCCGTGATTAATGATTTTACAATAATTGTATCTTCATTTTCTGTAATATATCTATCAAAAACCTCCTTTGAAGGTTTAAAAAAGACATTCATATTTTGTTCTTTTAAAAAGATGAAAATAGATTTTGCAGCACCTTTTTCTACTTCTACCATTATGAAATTTTGATTGGTTTGATGTATGGTAAATTCATTTAAAATTGAAGTATTCCATAAGCATAATTCTAAGAAAGGAAACTCTTTTATAATTTTTTTATGTAAGGATTTTAATTTAGAATCAATTTCAGGAGTAAAGGGTCTAATTCTTTTTAATGAAAAGATTCCTTTACTAACTCTATTAATTATCCCTCTTTTCACTAAAGTATATATTCTCCAATTGATGGTTGTTTGATTGATTTTAGGGTTAACGGTTTTGTAGAATTGAGCTATGTCAATATACTTGAACTCCTCCTTGTTTTCAAAGAAAGATTTAAGCTCTTGTGTATGTAATTTATCTTTGATAGTTTATGTAATTTGTGCAAATATAATAAACTATATTTCGGCAACAAAATAAATTACTGCCAAATTATAGATTGTTTTTTTTCTTTGCAGATAGAGAACTTTGTTCTATGCGGAACAAATTTATCCCTTTATCTCGTATTTTCTAAAAAATCTTAAATAAACCCTATTTCCTTGATTTATTCCTCCACATCAAACCCTACATTATCCTTTATCAGCATTTTTGCATTTTTATTAATGTATATTGCTTG
>Ga0256832_1000746_pt1 | contig 21397 bp, 19 predicted proteins | sample 134614metaG_FD_190534 | JGI IMG/M metagenome (GOLD analysis project Ga0256832, IMG submission 190534) | Hydrothermal vent microbial communities from Lau Basin, Pacific Ocean - 134-614 | ecosystem: Environmental > Aquatic > Marine > Hydrothermal vents | place: Pacific Ocean: Lau Basin | collected... | reverse complement strand
AAATAGCCACAAAAATAGGTGAAGTTTTATTGTAAGTAACTGCCTCACCAAGAGGAATAAAAGCAATAATATAGAAGTAAGCCAAAAGTGCTAAAAAACCCATAGTGCCACGAAAAAGAAGTAAAAGAGGTCTACCTCCTCTCTGTTTTAAAGGGGATTTATAGATAGCAAAACCAACTAAAGCTACACCAAAAACATTTCTAAAAAAGGTTACCTCAATAGGAGGAAGAACCTCACTAACTGTTTTGGCAAAGCCACCCATAATAGCAAAAGAGAGTGAAGCTAAAAGCATAAATAGCACTCCTCTATCTATGCCTAAAATATATTTTTTCAAAAAAATCCTTTATTTTTTTTGAAAGTTTAGCATATTTCGGTTAGAATACTTTAAATAAATTTAATGATAAAGAAGTAATATGAATTTAAAACTAATATCAATTTTCTTTCTCTTAATCTTAGTAATGACTAGTTCCATAGCAAAAGAGTATAAATGGAGCAAAAAGCTTACTTTTTTAGGTTTTTTAAAAAAATATCATATTCCTCAAAAGATATATTATAATATGGATAGGGAAGATAGAGAGCTTATCCAAGAGATTAAAGCTGGACAGAGCTATAGTATTAATTGGAAACATGGAAAGATATCTACTATTAACATTCCTGTCTCAGATGACTTAATGTTACAGATTAAACGAAACAAAAAAGGCTATAGTGCAAAGTATGTACCTATTCCCTATAAACTTATAGAAAAGACTATCTCTATTAGAATTAAAAATGGACTAAAAAAAGATTTATATAAAGCAACTAAAACAAACTACTACTATAAAGAGATTCAAGAGGTCTATTCAAAAGCCCTACCTCTACATAAAATGAAAAAAGGTGATAGAGTTATTATATTTTACACTCAAAGATATAGACACAATAGACCATACACAAGCCCAAAAATAGAGGCATGCCTAATTGAGATTAATAAAAAACCATACTATGGTTTTTTAATGGATGATAATAAATATTATGACTCTAGAGGAGTAAAGTACCAGCGTACTTACAAAACACGATTTATTGTTCCTGTGTCATACAAACGTATCTCTAGTCGCTTTACCCATAGTCGTTATCACCCTATTTTACATAAATATAGAGCTCACTTAGGGATAGACTATGCAGCAAGAAGAGGCAATAGAATTGTAGCTAGTTCTTCAGGAAAAATTGTCTTTAAAGGCTGGAAAGGTGGCTATGGTCGTGTAGTTGAGATAAAGCATAAAGAAGGGTTAAAAACTATCTATGCACATATGAGCCGTTTTGGAAAATATAATTTAGGAGATTATGTTAAACAAGGAGAAGTCATTGGTTATGTTGGAAGTTCAGGACGAAGTACAGGTCCTCACCTACACTTTGGACTCTATAAGAATGGACATGCCATTAACCCTGCTAGATATGTAGCAAAACGACAAGCTAAAAAGGTAAAATTAAAGGGTAGAAAATATAAACAACTTAGAAAACTAGTACTACACTTTAGACCTCAATTTAAAGAGGTTAAAGCAAGAAAAAGCAGTATTGTAAAGAAAGAGAGTAGTAAGTGTCTAAACTGTTTTAAGAGACTTCCTCCTAAAAGATAAAAAGCGACTCTAGTCGCTATTTATCTATTGGTCTATTTTCGTAGCTCTTACATCTCCAAATAGAATTAAATCTTTTAAGACTGCTTTTTGAGTAATTCCATCATTTCCAATTCGTAACATCAATTCCCCTTTATCACTAGAGAAGATATTTTGATGAATAATAGCTTGTGCATACCAAGAGTTATCACTCTCGCCTAACATCTTTTTATATTCACCATAATCACTCTTTTTAGGAATATAAATTTCAGCTTTTCCATCTTGCTTTTCAGCTCCTACAGCAAGAAAAGTATAGTGCTTGTCCTCTTTAGTTCTATCTATCTTTTTATTTAAGTTAAAGTAGAGAGTCAATAGGTCATCTTTTGAATAGAACTTTAACCTCTCTGTACTCTCTTTTTTGACTTTACCATTTTTCCAACTCTTATATGTTTTTGTTACTATCTTTTTTTGATGGTCAAAACGATAAATCTTATTGCTTGTTTTTGAACCATGAGATTTAATAACTTGATACAAATCTGAAACCATAAGACCATCTTCTATATGTCCTTTAGAGATATGGTGTTCTGTTCTTCCACCTGATAGTGTCTTTGCTAAGCCTGTCGCTTTTAGTTGAACATCAATCTCATAAGAGCTCTTATCGCGTGTTAAAACAGCTTTAGCAATACCTATCTCTCCAATAATTCCAAACTCTACTTTATAGTCTGCTTTAATTGTCTCAGCATTTAAGGCTACTCCAAAGAGTAGAATAAAAACTAAAAATACATTTTTCATAAATAATCCTTCATAATATTTGTTAATAGATTTAATCACATTTATGTGTAGTAACTGTGATTAACCAAAGCATTATATCTAACACCAAGCAATAATTAAAACTCTGCTATAATTCAAATATGAATAGATTAAAGAAAGTAGCCATTTTAGGTCGACCAAATGTAGGAAAGAGCTCCCTTTTTAACCGACTAATTAGACAAAGAGATGCAATCACCTCTGATGTGGTAGGAACTACACGAGATATAAAAAAGAGAGTTGCCACTATATCTGGTAATCGTGACTTTGAGATTATAGATACAGGAGGAATTGATGACTCTACAGAACTATTTTCTACTATTAAAAGACTCTCTTTACGTACAGCAAATGAAGCTGATATTATTATATTTATGGTAGATGGTAAGAGTATCCCACAAGAAGAGGACAAAGAGCTTTTCTATCAACTCCAAAACTTAGGTAAGCCTATTGCTCTAGTGGTCAATAAAATTGACAATGATAAAGATGAAATAACAAGATATTGGGACTTTTTAGAGTTTGGAGCAGAGAGGATATTTCCTATGTCTGTAAGCCATAACCGTTATATGAATGATTTTTATGCATGGTTGGAGGAGCACATTCCTGAGAAACAAGAGAAAGAAGAAGCTCTACAAATAGAAGATGATGAACTATCTTTTGAAGATATTATTGAGATGACTCATGTAGATGAACAAGAAGATAACAAAGAGATAAAAGTAGCTATTATTGGTCGTGTCAATACAGGTAAAAGCTCTCTACTCAATGCTTTTTTAAAAGAGGAGCGTAGTGTTGTATCTGATGTAGCAGGAACTACTATTGACCCTGTTGATGAGTCTATTGAGTATAAAGAGCATAAGATTACCTTTGTAGATACAGCAGGAATTAGAAGACGTAGCAAGATTGTAGGTATTGAAAAGTATGCTTTTGGTAGAACTGAAGAGATGTTAAAACAAGCTGATATTGCTCTACTTGTCATTGATGCTACAGATGGGGTACTTGAACTTGATGAACGTATAGCTGGGCTTATAGAGAAGTATAAACTTGGCTGTTTAATTGTGCTTAATAAATGGGATATTAAGAGAGATAATGAAAATACCTACAAAAAAGCTGTCCAAAATATTCGAGATAAACTAAAGTTTTTACACTATGCTCCTCTTATTACTGTTTCAGCAAAGACAGGACTTAGAGTTCATAAAATCTTAGATGAGATTATTGCTATCTATGGACGATATAAAAAGAGAATTCCAACCTCTAAACTAAATGAGGTTCTAAAATATGCTATTGCCAAACATCACCCACCAACTATCAATGGTGGTGTAGTTCGTATTAAATTTGCAACACAATATGAGACAAAACCACCAAAGATTGCACTTATTATGAATAGAGTAGATGGGCTACACTTCTCATATAAACGCTACCTTGCAAATATCTTTAGAGAGAAGTTTGACTTTGAAGGTGTTCCTTTAATTATTGAAGAGAGAAAACGTGGGCAACGCATAGATGATGAGTAGAGTTATCTATGCTCTTTATCTAACTTATCATAAGGAATAGCTTTAGAGAAATACCAACCCTGTCCATACTTTACACCAAAACCTATTAAAATATCTACAATAACTTGATTATCAATAAATTCTGCAATAACCTCAATATCATTCTGTTGACAAAATAGAGCAAATGTCTTAACAAGACTATAGGCCTTTTTATCATGATGAATCTCTTTTATAATACTTCCATCTATTTTTAAGTAATCAACAGAAAGATTGAGTAGATGATTTAAGTTTGAGTATCCTGAACCAAAATCATCAATACAGATTTTATACCCAAATAGCTTTAACTTCTGTAATGAGAGTTCTACTTTATTATAGTCAATACTCTTGTTTTCTAAAATCTCAATATAGAGTCTATTAGATAAATCTGAATTTTGAGCAAATATTGCTAAAATAGAGTCATTAATTAAATCATCAGCTGAAAGATTAATAGATATTTTCATCTTTTTATCTTCTCTTAACCTTTCAATATTATACTCTATTACTTTTTTTGTTAAATATGTATATAGGTATGAATCCTCCAAATCAGGTAAAATTTTATCAGGAAAAATAATATTCTCTCCATCTTTAATTCGTAAAAGTGCCTCATAGTGATGAAGTTTTTTAGTCTCTAAATCTCTAATAGGCTGATAATAACAGACTAATTTATCAGACTCAATCATCTCTTTTAACTTCTCTCTATAGAGTCTTTTTGTTTTACTAATATCAAAATATGAGATACAATTTCTACCATTATGCTTACACTCATATAAAGCTGTATCTGCTTTATGAATTACCTCTTGTAGTGACTTTTCAACCTCTGTATGCAATATTGCACCAATGGAGATAGATAAAGAGAATTTCTCTTTATCTATAGTAAACTTTGTACGTTCTACTGCAATACGTATTCTCTCTAAAAGTTCCCTTATCTGCTCTTCTGTTCTATTCTCTTTTAAGAAGAGCATTAAAAACTCCTCTCCACTATATTGAATAAAAATATCTCTCTTCTCTAAAAATGATGCCATTATCTTAATAACAGAAATAATAATCTTATCTCCATTCTCTTGACCATATAGGTTGTTTATACGCTTAAAAAAATCTATATCTGCCAATGCAACATAGTAGTTTTTAAAATTAATCTTATCGTAATTGTCTGTCATATAGACTCTATTATAGGTATTGGTTATAGGATTACGATAGATTTTATATTTATTATAACTATTATAGAGGACATAAAAAAGAAAAGAGAAGAGAAGTGATATTAAGATTAAGGCAGAATAGCTTAAAAAATCAACACTTACATGTAAAAGAGAAGAGAGACGATTTTCACTATAATCAATAACTAAAATAGCAACTGTTTTATTGTTTTGAACAATTGGTTTAAGTAGAGTAAAGGAGAGCTCCTCAATGCCTCTTTGAACAAAAACTCTAGTTTGCCTCTCTTTTACCACTTGAGCAAAAAATTGATCATGCTCTGGTATAAATGGTTCACTAACCTCTGTATACTCCTCCTCATCTATATCAAATAGAAAAAAATATTTTCCTCTATTAATATAGAGAACATAAAGTGACTTAATATCTTGATTTAATAAAACAGATAGTCTCTTTTCATTTTCAAGCCTTAATGACTCATCTTTTAAATTAGATTTAATAAAATCTGAATTTTTAGAGACAATCTGGTCGAGAATTTTAGTAGAGGTATCATCTACAATTCCAATAGCTCTATTTAAAAGAAAATTTTCAACTTTTTCTTCATAACTTCCAATACTTTTATAGGAGAGAATAAGTAAAAAAGATAATATAATAGAGATAGATACTAGATAATAATATGCTCTATTGCTATTAAAAAAAGTAAGTTTATTTCGCACAATCTCTTCCCTATTTTTAAGTTTATATATTCAAAATTCTAACACAAAAATGTGCCCAATTGTGAATATTAAGCAAATAGACTTATATCTGTTTAACTTTTTAATATTATAAATATTACTATATGTTAGCCAATAGACACATTGGATTAATTTGACACTCGCTTAATAGGTGCTTACTATAGGAGTCTGGAAGGGTTAAACCATTCTTTTTTAAACGCTCTTCAATAAAAATTATCTGTGTCCGCCCTTTTTTAAGATAGATTGCTCCAATACTATTTTTATCTGTTTGTAGTTTTTTATAGGAGTCTACAATAACTATTTTATTACTTCTACTTTTTGGAAAAAGAATAATATCAGCCTTCTCTTTTGAAGTAAATTTTAATTTTTTTCCTAAATTTATATTTTTATTAGAGTTAAAAAACTTTAAAACTTTACCCACTTTTACTGACTTTATATCTGCTAAGGTATTACCTACTTTTTCAACATTTAATCCAGCAACTAACAAGATTGGTAAAACAAGGGAAATATATAACAGCTTTTTCATGGTTCTATCCTTTGGATTTATAATACTATAAAACATCATAAAACAATATAAAATATGATAATTAAATAAAATAATAAAGTTTATTTATATATTAAAAAACAATAATTCTGCTATAATTCAATCAATATTTTATAATCATTAAGGGAAACTATGCGTGTACTAACAGGAATCCAAGCTTCAGGAAAACTTCATATTGGTAACTATTTTGGAGCAATGAAACCGATGATAGAGCTTCAAGAGAAGGAGGAGCTTTTTACTTTTATTGCAAACTATCACTCTTTAACTACCTCAAAAGATGCTGAACTTTTAAAAGAGCTAACATTTCAAGCTGCTGTAGATTATCTCTCTTTGGGTATAGACCCACAAAAGACTACTTTTTGGGTTCAAAGTGATGTACCACAAGTACTTGAACTATACTGGATACTCTCAAAGTTTACTCCAATGGGGCTACTTGAACGTGCTCACTCCTACAAAGATAAAGTAGCAAAAGGGATTAGTGCAAACCATGCACTCTTTTCATACCCTGTTCTTATGGCTGCTGACATTCTTTTGCTAGATACCCAAAAAGTACCTGTAGGAAAAGACCAAATTCAGCACATTGAGATAACTCGTGACATTGCAATTAAGTTTAACAATGAGTATGGAGAGATTTTTACACTACCTGAATATGTAGTTAATGAAGAGGTAGCTACTATTCCAGGAATAGATGGGCAAAAGATGTCAAAATCTTACAACAATGCTATTGATATTTTTATGGAGAGTGAAAAAAAACTCCAAAAACGCTGTAATAAAATAGTTAGCTCTTCAACACCACTTGGTGAACCTTTGGAGTATGAGGGGTGCAACATCTACAACCTAGCCTCACTCTTTTTAAACAATGAAGAGAGATTAGAGCTTCAAAAACGTTATAAGAGTGGTAAAGAGGGGTATGGACACTTTAAAAAGTACCTTAAAGAGTTAATTTGGGAGGAGTTTGCAGAGGCTAGAGAGAAGCGTGAGTACTATATGAGTAATCCTGATATTGTAAGAGATATTTTAAATGATGGTGCAAATAAAATGCGAAAAATTGCTAATGAGAAGATGGCACAAGTGCGTAAGGCTGTTGGAATTTTATAACCACCTATCTGCTATTTTTCTAAGTCCTGCTACATTATCAGAAGCAAATATCTTTAACTCTGCTTCCTCCTCTCTCTCTTGTAAATCATAATGTGCCTCTAAATACTCTACAATAGCCTCACCTGAATGGATTAATAGTGGTTTATTGTCAAAATACTCCAAAAGAGCATCTCCAATAAGAGGAAAATGAGTACACCCCAAAATAATAGCCCTAGGAGTCTCTATGCCTAAAAAGTAGTGCTTCATAGTTGCTCTAACAAGCTCTCCTGAAAAGATTCCCTCCTCTACCAAAGGGACAAAAAGCCCTGTTTGTAAAGAGGTTATATTTCTATATCCTAAATCCTCTAATGCACTCTGATAACGCCTAGAGTTAATAGTTGCACGTGTAGCCATAATCAAAATATGTTCATCTTTAGCTATACTACTATTTTCAAGTGCCATAACCCCTGGTTCTATTACTCCTACAACAGGGTAGTTACTTTGAGCATTCATATCAGGAAGAGCATAGGCAGAGACTGTATTACATGCTGTAATTAGTAAATCAATATCGAAATTATTAAAAAACTCTAAGGCTTCTAAGGAGTAGCGAATAATAGTATTTTTATCTTTTATACCGTATGGAACACGAGCTGTATCCCCATAGTAGATAATCTCATCGAAAAAGTTATGAGCAAGGAGAGACTTTACAACACTTAATCCCCCTGCTCCAGAGTCAAAAACACCTATTTTCAAAATGTTATAAAATTTAATCGTTCATCATAGCTAAGAACTCAGCATTGTTCTTAGTCTTTGTCATTTTAGAGTAGAGAAACTTCAAGGCTTCAACATCTTCCATACTCTGCATAGCATTTCTAATTGCCCATACCTTTTGTAGGTCTTCTGCTTTAACCATAAGCTCCTCTTTTCTTGTTCCAGACTTAGTTACATCTATGGCAGGGTAGATTCTTCTCTCTGCAATATAACGGCTAAGTACTACCTCTGAGTTACCTGTACCTTTAAACTCCTCAAAGATAACTTCGTCCATTCTGCTTCCTGTATCTATTAATGCTGTAGCCACAATAGTCAAAGAACCACCCTCTTCAATATTTCTTGCTGCCCCAAAGAAGCGTTTTGGTTTATGAAGTGCATTTGCATCTACTCCACCAGAGAGTACCTTTCCTGAACTAGGAGTCACTGTATTGTAGGCACGAGCTAAACGAGTAATAGAGTCAAGCAAAATAATAACATCTTTGCCCATCTCTACACGTCTTTTAGCTTTTTCTATTACCATCTCAGCAGTTCTAACATGGTTTTGTGCAGGTAAATCAAAAGTCGAGGAGTATACCTCTCCCTTAACAGAACGTTGCATATCTGTTACCTCTTCTGGTCTCTCATCTACTAAAAGAACCATTAGTGATGCATCTGGATTATTGTGACTAATTCCATGTGCTAACTCTTTAAGTAGCTCTGTCTTACCTGTTCTAGGAGGTGCTACTATTAAGGCTCTTTGTCCTTTACCTATAGGAGAGAACAAATCAAGCACACGCCCTGTAAGTTTAAGTGGATTGTACTCTAATTTAAGCTGTTCTGTTGCATATAGTGGGGTTAAGTTATCAAAGAGTGGTCGTTTTTTTGACTCTTCTGGTGGTAAGTAGTTAATAGCCTCTATTTTTAATAGTGCATAATACTTCTCTTGGTCTTTAGGTTGCCTAACTTGACCTGTAACCACATCACCATTTCTAAGTGCAAAACGTTTAATCTGAGTACTACTTACATAGGTATCATTTTGAGAGTTAGCAAAGTTTCCATCTTCACTTCTTAAGAAACCATAGCCATCATTCATAACCTCTAAGATTCCAGTAAATAATATAAATCCACCCTGAGAAACTTGAGACTTTAAAATCTCAAATATTAAATCTTTTCGCTTATACTCATTTGGATTTTCAACTTTTACTTTAAATGCTATATCTACTAACTCTTCAAGTGATTTTTGTTGTAACTCTTCAACTTTATACCCATCTACAGGTACATGTGTCCTTTGATTATTCTTTTTATGATTGTTATGTCTTTTTGATTGTTGTTCGCTCATTGGTCCTCTTAAAAGTTCTCACGGGGATTTTGTAGTTTTAATTTGTAGTTTTGCTATTATAATCAACTTTTTATTAAGTTTCCTTATTTTTAGGGTTAAATTTATGATATTATAGACAAATATAGCAGAGGAACATAGGTAAAGAGTGATAAAAGTTTAATACCTGTAGTTATTTTTAGCTCCATCATCTTCTCTAACTCTTTATCCATTACTGGTTCATAGTATCTCTGTTTAATCAACTCTATTTTAAAAAAAAGGTCAAATGCTTTTAAAACCAAAATCGTAATACTATAAAAATTAAAAGAGTCAAAATATAGTGTAACCCCTAAAATATAATAAAAAGTAGGATGTATTAAAAAAAAGAGAAAAATATTTTTATTATAATAGTAGTAGAGATTATCAACCATCTCTTTTAATGTATTTGCATTTTGAATATATAGTTCAAATATCTCTAGTAGTATCATTATAATTATTACTTCTATTACTGTTTCCATAGCCTAAGTTTAGCCAACTCTTAGCTATAATATTCTAAAAAAGTGAGCCTTCTTGAAAAAAATTTTTATTACTGATTTAGACCATACATTTTTACACACTAGCCAAAGAGTAAGTAACTTCTCAAAAGAGATATGGAACCAAAAGAGCAAACATGCTCTACTTAGTGTAGCAACTGCTAGAAGCTTCTCTAAAACACAAGAGTTTCTAAAGGGGCTAAAACTAAATCTTCCTCTTATTCTACTTGATGGTGCAATGGTTGCTACTCCTGAAAAAAAACTTATTTCACTCAATACCTTATCTAAAGAGCTTAGTGATGCTATTATTGAAGAGAGTAGCAAATTTGGTATCTACCCATATGTTATCGCCCTTAAAGATAAAAAAACTTTAGATGAGAGTTTTGATATACCTCCTATTTTAAACCACTATCAGAAATTTCTTATAGAAAAACACTATACAAGCGATAAGCGAATTGTCCACAAAAAAAGAATTGAGGGCGACAATGACACACTAAAACTTGTATATATGGCAGGGGAGTCACTTCTTCGTCCACTCTCAATACATCTAAAAAGAGTTTTTGGTTCTCAAATAGAGGTTAAGCTATCACCTGAAAACTATATGAAGTGCTATTTTTTAACTATACTCCACCCCCTCTCAGATAAAGCTAATGCCTTAATTGAGTTACATGAGTATCTTAACCATGATATTAAAGATACAACTGTTTTTGGTGACAGTATTAATGACATTGGTATGTTCAAAATAGCAGGGAAGGCTGTAGCTGTTGCTAATGCTTTAGAGGAGGTTAAAAAAGAGGCAGATATTGTCTTAAAAGAGAGTAATGATGAAGATGGAGTTGCTAAATATCTACAACAGAATATTAAAAATTGATTTTATATCCAACCCCATATTGGTTCTTAATTAAATTATAAGGAATCTTCTTACGTAAATTTTTTACCAATGTTCTAATAGATGAGTTTGTAATAACCTTATTGAACTCATCTCCCCAAACATGAAAAAATATCTCATCATCAGAGCATGGAGCACCAGCTTTATCTACTAAAAGTTCAAAAAGTTTTGACTCTCGTTTAGTCAAAGTTATAGTTTTATCTTTACAAAAGAGTGTTTTACTCTTATTGTCCCAAGAACAGTCACAAGGAAGAGGAATATTTCTTCCTTTATCAACTTTTTTAGAGACTTTAAGAAGTGCATTCATTAAATCTGAACGTCCAACAGGCTTAATTAAGTAAGATGAGAAGTTTAAATCTACAATATCAAGTAAAATCTCTCTATCGGAGTGGGCTGTTAATGCAATTAGAGATACATTATCATCCATTTGTCGTATTTTTTTAGCTAAACTAATCCCATTTAACTTAGGAATAAGTAAGTCGAGTATGACTAGATGGATATTGTTCTCTTCAAAAATACGAAAAGCCTCTTCACCATCTCGTGCAATATATACTTTACGACAAAGCTCTTCTAAAAAGTAAGCATACTTGTCAATAATATTATCTTCATCCTCAACATATAATATATTCAGATTTTTTAAAATTTTCATTTTTTCCCTTTTTGCTTTATAGACAAAATAATTAAAGAAATAATTGCATAATATTGTGAATTAACCGTGATTTTTTTTAATTTTAAACATTTTCTAAAGCTATTTGTATTTTTTAGTTACAAAAGAGCTACCTTTTAATAACTTATCTAAAATATTTAACCGTTCTGGAGTACCAATATCATACCACTCTCCTTCATATAGCTCAGTTATAACTCTATGCTCCTCTATAGCACTAAATAGTAATGGAGATAGAGGCCTTTTACCATACTCTAAACCTTTAAACATATCTTTAGAGTAGTATCCAATTCCTGAAAAGGTATACCTCTTTTGTGTACCTGTTAGATAAAAATCTCCATCTAAGTTGTGTTGAGGATTCTTTACTAAAATTAGTTTAGCTAAAAATCTATCTTCTAAACTATAGTTAATATCAAAGGGATAGTCTGTCCAGACATCTCCATTGACCACTAAAAAGGTATCTGAAAGTAGAGGAAGTGCCTTTACAATTCCTCCTGCTGTCTCTAAGGCTCCTTCATGTTGTTCATCAGAAAATTCAATCTGTACACCAAATTGTGAGCCATCACCCAAATAGTCTATGATTTGTTGCCCCAAATAGGCAACATTAATAACTATCTGAGTAAATCCAGCATCGCGTAGTCTATCAATATGCCAAACAATAAGAGGTTTCCCTCCTATCTTTAAAAGTGGCTTTGGAGTATGGTTAGTAAGTGGTCTCATTCTAGTACCTAATCCTGCTGCAAGAATCATTGCTTTCATAAGTGGCTCCTTTTTTTAATATAGGGCAAATGCAGAGGTTGCCCCTACAATAATAAAAATATATCAACCCTATAGTGGCGACATATATGTCTGCCCCATATTGATGTTGCTTCTATATTTTTTTTAGAAAATCTCCTAATGCTCTTAACTCATCATACTTTTGACACACCTCATCAATATATTGTAGAGTTTGAGGAATATTCTTTATGTAACTACTCTTCTTATCACGAATATCAAGCCTAGAAAAAATCCCTAAAATCTTAATATGTCTTTGGAGTCCTGTAAAGTCAAACCATCGAATAAACTGCTCATCTGAGACATCAATCCCCTTTAATATTTTGAACTCTAATGCTAATCTCTCCATCTGTTTTGGGTCAAAATAGACATAGACATCTTTCAATAAAGAGACCAAATCATAAGTCAAAGCACCTCTTCTTGCATCTTGATAGTCTATAATAGCTAGAGTATGCCCTGTCTCTATCATAATATTTCGTGAATGGAAATCTCTATGAACAAAAATATCTTGTGGTTGAGAGAGAACTTCATTGCAGATTAACTCTAGTGTGCTATCTAACATATTCTGCTCATCTTTAGTTAGAGTCATCTTAAGATATTGCTCTAAATACCACTCCTGCATTAGATTCATCTCAAACATCAAAAACTCCCTATCGTAGGGTTCTAGGTTTGTAGTATCTGCTTGTTGAATCTTTAAAATCTCTTCAATCGCTTTTGTATATAGTAAATCTACACTCATAGGACTTAAAATATCAGCTAAATGTCTTGAACCTAAATCTGTTAAAAGTAGATAACCCTCCTCTAAATTTTGAGCAATAATACGAGGAACTTCAACTTTAACCTTCAAAAGACGAACTGAAATCTCAATAAATGGGTAAAGCTGTTCTTTGTTGGCTGAAGAGTCCATCAAGATATAGCTCTTATCTCTATCTATAACTCTAAAATATCTTCTAAAACTTGCATCTCCACCAAGCACCTCTATCTTATAGTCTACAAAACCTAAATCATTTAACCATTGCTTAATTTTTTGCATATATTGCCCCTAAAATAGTATTCTCTTTTGCACCTGTAACGCTTTTTATATTAACTTTTTCACAATGTAGTCTCTTGTAGGCTAACCAAGCAAATATCATCGCTTCCATATTATCTGAGTCTACACCATATTTTTGTGTTGAACTAACTTCAACATCGTCTAAAGCCTCTTGTAATCTTTCCATCAAAAAAGTATTTCTTGCTCCACCACCACAAACTAAAAGTTCTTTAATATCAAATCGCTTAATCTCTTTTGCAATACTCTCTACAGTTAGTGCTAGTAGTGTTGCTTGAACATCTTTTGCACATATTTTACCAAATGGTTTTAAATGTTTTCTTAAAAAATTCTTATTAAAATATTCTCTTCCTGTACTTTTAGGATAATTTAATAAAAAATAGGGGTCATTCAACATACTATCTAATAAATCCTTATGTACTTGACCTGATTTTGCCCATGCTCCATCTTTATCATAAACAACATTTAGATGCTCTTTTATCCATATATCCATTAAAACATTACCACAACCTGTATCGTAACCCAAAAGTTCTGGCTTAAAAATAGAGATATTTGCCATACCCCCAATATTTACAACAGCTACTCTATCTAAATGAGAAAATAAAAAAGCATGAAAAGCAGGAGCTAGAGGAGCTCCCTGCCCACCTAATGCAATATCTTTAGAGCGAAAGTCTGAAACAACATCAATCTTTGTCTTAACTGCCAATACAGAGGCATTCCCTAACTGCATTGAAAAGGGGTATTTACCTAGTGGCTCATGCCACAACGTCTGACCATGCAATCCTATTGCTTTTATATCTAAAGGATTAACTTTATTAATAGCTAAGAGCTCATTTACTGCTTTTACATAAAATAGAGCTAACTTATAGTCAACTTCACCAATCTCTTTAAGAGATACTCTATTGGCTATTAAATCTAAAATTTTATTTTTTAGAGACTCTTCAAATGGAATAAAATGTGTAGCTAAAAGATTACACCTCTTATTCCCTATACTACAAAGAGCTACATCGACACCATCTAAACTTGTGCCTGACATAATACCTATATATTTTTCCACTGTAAAATCTTTTTGAAACCCATTATACTTGATTTTAGGTTACTTCTTACTAATAATTATTTAAAAGTAGTTTTTTTAATAAAAATTAATTATTTTACTTAAGCTTAACTTTATTAATGTATAATTTCTTTTACAACTATTAAACAAGGAAATATATGAAGTGGAATCTTCTAGGTAATATCAATTTATTGATTGTTGATGATGACCCTTTTAATCGGCAACTTGTTATAAATTTGTTGGGAAAAAGAGAAAATATAAATTTTATAGAAGCAGAAAATGGAAAGGAGGCATTAAAGGTTTTAGAAAAACATAATATAGATATGATACTTCTTGATTTGCATATGCCAATAATGGATGGGTATGATACATTAAAATCTATCAAACATGAAGCGAAATATGACCTTATACCTGTGGTTATTGTAACTACAGATGAAGAGGAGATGAATAAGCTATACTCATTAGGAGCAGATGACTTTATATCTAAACCTTTTAAACTATCTGAACTTGAATCAAGAATATATGCACATATAGAGAAATCACAATATAGGAAAAAATATCATGAATTATCACAAAATCAGATTCAAAAAACACTTATAGAGTCTAAAGAGAGAGTATCAGAAGAAACAAAAGAGCTAGATATACAAAAAAGCTATAGTTTAGAGTCTATTGAAAAGAGTCAAAAGAATATTTTTTATTCAATGGCAAAAATATTAGCATCAAAAAATCAAAACTTAGATAATATTAAAATAGTAGCACTACTATCTAAGGCTCTTAGCTTAATTATAGGATACAATAAACAACAAGCTAATACTATTTATTATGCTACTTTAATTCGTGAAATTGGCACTCTCTCTATAGGTCAAAAAGTACCATTATCCTTTAACTTTTCAGATTTAGATAAAGAGACCTATACTACTTCTATATTAACAGGTTATCAACTGTTAAACTCTGCTATAGAGACCAATTTTATTAAAGTAGCAAAAACAGTAATACTACAATCTCAAGAGCACTTTGATGGTTCAGGATTTCCTAAACAGAAAGAGGGAAAAGAGATTCATAATGTAGCCTATATTGTCTCTTTAGTTGAAAGTTTCAATGCACTACTTTCTCAAAAGTCATATTTAAACAATAAACTCCATACACCACAAGAGGTCTATGGAGTTTTAGAGGAGAATATTGCTCAACGGTTTCATCCAAAGATTACAAAGCTTTTTTTGAATCACTTTGAGTATTTTATTGAACTAAGAGAGAAAATAATTAAACAAAATTTAATAGAAAGAGAGTAAAGATATAATGAAAAGTATTATAATAAACGCTTACTCAATAAGCGACTTAACCAATAAGATAAATAAAAATATTACAAAAGATTTTCAACCAACTATAGCATTTATATATACTTCACCTAAATATAATATTCGAAAATTAGTAATAGAACTAAACAACTATCCATTTATAGTTTTTGGTTCAACTACAGCTGGTGAAATTTTTGCAGACAAACAACATGGTGCAAAAGAGAGAGAAGAGAGTATTGTTTGTATGCTTTTAGATATTGACCCTACTGCCATATCTCTAAGACTTTTACAAATAGAAGATGATAGATACTATGAGATAGGTAAACGTGTTGGAGAGTGGGCAAAAGAGCAATACTCTAATCCTGCTATTATAACTGTAACATCTGGGCTTGATTTTGACAATGATGGATACTCTCAGGGGATTGTCTCTACAGGAGTAGAGTATGTTTTTGGAGGAGCTGCTGGAGATGACTTGATTTTAAAAGATACTTTTGTCTTCTCAAAAGAGAACTACTCTTCTCATGGTATTATTGTTTTAGTACTAGATTTAGAGAAGATAGATATTATAGGAACTAGAGCATTTGGCTGGACAGGTATTGGTCAAGAGAGAATTGTAACTAAAGCTGATAAAAATATGGTTTATGAAATAGATGGAAAACCAGCTATTGACTTCTATAAAAAATACCTTAATGTAACCACTGATGATATGCCTCAAACAGGAATAGAGTACCCCTTAGAGGTGCGTCTAAAAGATGGTCAAATTGTCTATAGAGCTATTCTTGATATTGAAGAGAGTAGTGGAGCATTGGTCTTTGCAGGGCATGTTGAAGAGAAATCACGAGTTAGGCTATCTACAGCTAAAGGTAAAGCAATTATTCCTTATGTACAAAGGAGTATTAATGAAACTTTAAATAAACATAAAGGTTTTAAACCAGAAGTGGGACTACTCTTTCCTTGTTGTTCACGAAAACAAGTTTTAGGGGAGTATGCTATTGAAGAGATTGAAGCTATCTATAAAGTTACTCAAGTTCCATTAGTTGGATTTTATGCATATGGAGAGATTGGTGCATTTCCTAATGGTGGAAATGCTTTTCATAATGAGACATTTGTAACAGCACTATTAAGAGAGAGAAGATAATATGTTAGTAGAAAATATAATTAAAGCTATAGAGTTAGCACCAGATTTTAAAGATAAAGAGATTACCATTCAACGTATTCGTGCATTTGAAAATAAGTATCATAAATTAAATAGAAAATATAAAATTACTAATGAAAATAAATTAACCATCTCACACCTTTTAACCAAAGTTAATGCGGAACTAGAGGCATCATTAAGCAATGAAAAACGCTTTATTGCCTCTGTGAGTCACGAGCTAAGAACACCACTAACTGCTATTTTAGGCTATGGTGAACTTCTTAATGATACTGCACTTAACAATAAACAAAAGAGATATTTAGATAGTATGATTCAAAGTTCAAATCATCTACTATCTTTAGTTAGCGACCTACTTGATGTTGCTAAAATCGGAGATAATAAGATTGAAATCTCTCCAAGAGAGGTTGAGTTAGATGATATTTTAAATGATTGTGCCAACCTTATTCGCTCACGTGTAGCAAAAGATGTTGATTTTATTGTAGATATTCCTATGCTTGAGTATACTATTTATGCTGATGATAAAAGAATTAAACAGATTTTCATTAACCTCTTATCTAATGCTGCAAAGTTTACAAAAAAAGGTTCAATCCGTTTCTATGTCAAAAAAATAGAGGAGCTAGAGAACAATAAAGTAAAAATAGTTGCCAATGTAGATGATACAGGAGATGGTATTCCTGATGAAGTTGCAGATAAGCTCTTTAATCCATTCCAATCAACAGATAAAACTCAAGGTACAGGACTAGGACTATATATATCTCAACAGATTTCTAATCTTATGGGTGGGGAGATTACAGTTGAGTCTAAAAAAGGTGTTGGTAGTAGATTTGAAGTAACAATCATTGTTGAAAAAGCAAATAAAAAAGAGATTGGAAAGACACTAAAAGGCTCCAATATTATGATGTTTGCTCATAGAGATACTTTTGTAGAAAAGGTATCTAAAGAGTTTTTAAATCTTGGTGTTAATTTTCAAAATTATGATGTTATAAATGGAGATGTTACAGCCTCATTAGTTCAAATGGTAGCATCAGGGCGTTTTTATGATATGGCTATTTTTGACACTGAGATTTTTAAAAACCATACTATGGATATTGCAGGAACATTAAGAGCAATTAACCCAGATATTAAATTAGTTGCATTAGTTGATAGAGAAAATGATATAGACTTCTCTGATTTTGACAAGATGATTAATAAACCTGTTCCTCATCAACGTTTTATTAAATATATTGAAGAGGTATACTCAAAAGAGTTCTTTGAGTCCAATAAAGAGGTAGACTACTCTGGATTAAATATCTTAATTGTTGAGGATGTTGACTTAAATAGAGAGTATGAAAAAGAGATGCTAAATAACTTCTTCTCTATAGATTGTGATACAGCAGAAAATGGATTAATTGCAGTAGAGAAGGTCAAAAACAATACCTATGATGCTGTTTTAATGGATATGCGTATGCCTGTTATGAATGGACTTGAAGCAACAAAGAAAATTAGAGAGTTCGATAAAAAGATTCCTATTATATGTATGTCTGCCAATGTATATAAAGAGGATAAATTAGCAGCTGAAGAGTCTGGTATGAATGACTTTATAGAAAAGCCTTTAGAGAAAAAAGATATAGAAAGCAAACTTATTAAACTACTGAATAATGAGTTTACATCTTTAGAAAAAGACGAAAAGAAGGAGTCAAAAGATAAAGAGAAAGAAGAAGAGCTATCTATAACTGATGCTAAAAGCATGAAAAATATAGCACTTAACCATCTAAAAAATAACTTTAACGATACTGTAGCCAATAAACTATATCAAAAAGCACTCTCTTCTATTAAAACCTATTTTGATAGGGTTGAAAAGAGTGTTGAAAATAAAGATGTCAAAGAGTTAGTAGAGGATTTCCATGCACTTAAAGGTGTATTGTCAAATATTGGTATTAAAGAGTTAGCTAAGTTAGCAGGAGATTTACAAAAAGAGGCAGAAAAGGGTGACTTTATCTCAATTGTTGATGGTAAAAATAGATTAATGAAACATCTATCTCTACTTTTAGAGTCTGTCTCAGAGGAGGCATAGATGAAAGATTTTGAAAGTTTTGAAGATACACTTATTTTAAATGTTGATGATGATGAGTTTAATCAAGAGTTAGCAAGTGCAGTTTTTGATGAGTATGAGAGAATAAATGTACTACAAGCCTATAATGGGGAAGATGCTCTTAAACTTTTAGAGACTGAAACTATAGATTTGATTTTACTTGATTTAATGATGCCAAAGATGGATGGTTTTGAAACACTAAAGTATCTAAAATCTAATGCAGAGTATAAAGATATTCCTATTGTTATTGTTACATCTAAAGAGGAAGAAAAACGAAAAACCTATCAGATGGGAGCAGATGATTTTATATCTAAACCATTCAACCCTGAAGAGTTAAAACTGCGTGTCTATAATCATCTACGTATTAAAAAATTCTCTGAACTCTTAAATGAAATAGAAGAGGAGGACTCCTCCTCTTCTTCTAATCTATCTCATATAAAAGAGGCTTTAGAGATTGCTATAGGTTCACAAAAAAAGCTTTTAGAGAAGCTTGGGAATATTGCTCATGAAAACTCTCATGAAAAGAGTAATATTGATACTTATGCCTCAAAGAGAATTGGAGAGTATGCTAAAACAATGGCAAAACTCAATGGATTAAGCTCTAAAGAGATTGATAACCTATACTACTCTATGTCTATTTATGATATTGGTCTACTTCGTGTTCCAAAAGAGGATAGAGTAAATCCAAACTCTAAAGCATTTAAATCCTATCCTCTCTTAGGTCTAGATATTCTTGAAGAGTTAGAGGAGACAACCTTAATTAAGATGGCGAAAAAGGTTATTTTAACTCATCAAGAGAATTGGGATGGAAGTGGTTATCCTCATGGTCTAAAGGGAGAAAATATTCCTCTTTGTGGACGAATTGCTGCTATTGTTAACTATTTTGATGAGCTAACTACCTCTCGAATCTACTCTCCTGATGTTGTTTCATCTAGTGAAGCTCTTGATATTATTAAGAGAGAAAAAGGCATTAAACTTGACCCTGCACTAGTGACTCTGTTTGCAGATAATTTTGAACGATTTAGAGATATAAAGGATAGATTCTCATGAATAAAGATATAAATACAAAATATGACCTTTCAAAAGATGCAGTACTTTTGATAGATAAAGGTCATCACAAAATATATTGGGTTGGAACAACCTCATCTGAAGCACTTAGAAGCAATATCTATCTTATTAAAGATAGAAGAGAGGGAATGATTATAGATTGTGGAAGTCAAGGTGAATTTCAAGAGACAGTTAAAAGAATTAAACAGATAATGCCCCTCTCTTACGTTACTAAAGTATTTGCAAACCATCAAGACCCAGATGTTACATCTGCCATGGTAGATTGGCTTGAGTTAAATCCAAATATAGAGATTATAGCTTCACCAAATACACATACCTTAATTAAGCACTATATGAGTGATGGAAAAGAGTATAGATACTTTAATACAGAGAGAAACCCTACTTTAACACTCGATTCAGGTGCAGTACTAGAGTTTATTCCATCTCCATTTATGCACTCTCCTGGTTCAGTCTCTATCTATAATCGACATACAAAAACCCTCTTCTCTGGAGATATTTGGGCAGCTATTAGTTTAGAGTGGAAGCTTATACTAGAAGATGATTTTAGTGAACATATAGAGCATATGGACTTTTTTCATAAAGGCTATATTGCCTCAAATAAAGCTGCTAGAAATTTTTTAATCAATTTTAAAGATAGAGAAGTTACAAATATTATGCCTCAACATGGAAGTATTATTACTCAAGAGAACGTTAAAAAAGCCTTTAGTTATCTAAAAAATTTAAAATGTGGTACAGACTACTTTAGAGATATTAGTGATGAAGAGTTGAGCTTTATTGAGTAGACAAATTAGAGAGATAAAGGATATATTCTAATGAATAAAGATATAAATACAAAATATGATTTTAATAAAGATGCTGTACTTTTAATAGATAAGGGTCATCACAAAATATATTGGATAGGAACAAGCTCTTCTGAAGCATTTAAGAGCAATATCTATCTTATTAAAGATAAAAGAGAGGGGATAGTTATAGATTGTGGAAGCAGGAGCGAGTTTCAAAATACACTAAATCGTATTAAACAGGTCATGCCAATAAGGTATATTACTAAAATATTTGTTAATCATCAAGACCCTGATGTTACCTCTGCCATGGTAGATTGGCTTGAGTTAAATCCAGATATAGAGATTATCACCTCACCAAATACAAATGTGTTGATTCAACACTATATCCCTGATGGAAAAGAGTATAGATATTTTAACACAGAAACAAACCCTACTTTAACGCTTGATTCTGGTGCAGTATTGGAGTTTATTCCATCTCCATTTATGCATGCACCTGGAGCTGTAACTATCTATAATCGTCATACTAAAACCCTCTTCTCTGGAGATATTTGGGCAGCTATTAGCCTAGAGTGGAA
>Ga0256832_1000745_pt1 | contig 21418 bp, 18 predicted proteins | sample 134614metaG_FD_190534 | JGI IMG/M metagenome (GOLD analysis project Ga0256832, IMG submission 190534) | Hydrothermal vent microbial communities from Lau Basin, Pacific Ocean - 134-614 | ecosystem: Environmental > Aquatic > Marine > Hydrothermal vents | place: Pacific Ocean: Lau Basin | collected... | reverse complement strand
AATCGGTCTAGAGGTGCCCTTTCTGCGTCCCACGGCGCTGGCCACGGACACGGCAAACCTTACCGACACTGTCAGGCACGCCATGGAATGGGTGAAGCAGGAACGCGGTTTCATGCCCGACTATTTGATGGTTCTGCAACCCACCTCCCCCTTCCGGCCACCGCAGCTTATTCGTGAAGCCTTTACACGCCTGATAAACAGCGACGCCGACGCAGTGATTGCCGTAAAGCCCATTCACCGTTCCCTGGGCACACTGTTCTACACGGACCAACGACAAATTATGACCTCCCTGGAAAGACAGGCTGAACTCGTCACCCGGCGCCAGGATGTGCGAACACTTTTCACCCCCAATGGCGCCATGTATGCCATTAAAAGATCTGTTTTCGAATCTCAAAACAGCCTGTTTCCGGAAAACTGCCAGGCCATTTGTCTTGATCAGATTCAAAGTCATGACATTGACGACCCCAGGGACTGGGCGATTGCCAACGCATTTGCCGATGCCGGAATAACCTGGCGATCAGCACGAGAGCACACGGAAACCTAGCCATGCCTGATGCAAGCCCCTACATCAATGACTGGAAGAAGATCGCGGTTAGCTCGGATGCGAGCATGAAAGACGTGCTTACGGCGATCTCAGATGGCAATATGCAGATTGCCCTGGTGGTGGATGATGGCTGTCACCTGTCCGGCACCGTCACCGATGGCGATATCCGCCGCGCCCTCTTGCGTGGCGACGGACTGGACACCAGGGCATCGGCATTTATGAACGCCAACCCTATCACCGGCCTGCTGAACGAGGACGAATCGCTTTGGCAACGCACCATGCAGCGCCATGCCCTGCGCCATCTGCCGCTGCTCGATGCCAATGGCTGCGTGGTCGGCCTGGCCCGCTTCGAACAACCCACGGAGCCCAGGCATGAAAACCCGGTAATTTTGATGGCGGGAGGCCTTGGCACACGATTGCGGCCATTGACACAAAACCAACCAAAGCCACTCATCGAGGTTGGTTCAAAACCCATTCTCGAGACGATTATCGAGAATTTCGCCGCCCATGGATTCCACAACATCTATCTCTGCATCAATTACAAGGGCGAGATGATCAAGGAACATTTCGAGGACGGCAGTCGTTGGGGAGTCAATATCCAATACATTGAAGAACCCAAGCGTATGGGCACGGCAGGGGCGCTCAGCCTGTTGCCAGAGAGGCCTGCCATGCCTTTTTTCGTCATGAACAGCGATCTTTTGACCAAGGTTGACTTTGTACGCCTGCTACGCTTCCATCAAAAACATGCGGCGGCCGCCACTCTCTGTACCCGGGAATACACCCACCAGATCCCCTATGGGGTCATAAACCTTGATGGTCACATGGTGCACAACATCGTAGAAAAACCCGTGCACCGTTTTAATGTCAATGCTGGGATATATGTCTTGGAGCCAATGGTTCTCGACAATATTCCCGGTGACAATTATTTCGACATGCCCAGCCTGATAGATTCAATATTGAACCAGGAAAAAACCGTTTGTAGTTTTCCTATCCATGAATACTGGATAGATATAGGCAGAACTCAAGAGCTTGAACGTGCCCATAACGATTTTGACGATCATTTCTTATAAAATAATTTCTTGGCACTTTTGACCCACCCCATATTTCTCCCAGGCAAAGATCCAGACGAGAACAATGTTCAATAAATTCGAGAACCTTTTTGTAAATATCCCGGGGCCTGCAAAAAATATCCTGAATAACAACCTGAGGTTACTCAAGGAGTATTACCCTGATATTTTCAAAATACTGGAATCGATACCGTCTGAATGCCACACGTCAATCGTTTTTTCTGATAACGATGATATTTCGGTTTCTCACAAAGGATCCGATATTCTTTTTTTAAGCCATGTTCGCAATACCTCTTTAAATAAAATCGAGCAAGCAAACATTAAAGAACCGATATATATGCTATTGGGCCTGGGCGCCGGTGACGAATTACAAAAAATATTTACACTTACGCATCTGCCATTCCCCGAACTCCCCAACTACAAGCTACCCATATACGTCATTGAACCAGACCCGGTCATGCTCATGCTCGCGATGTCCTTACATGACATGGAGGAGATATTTTCATCCGGCAGAGTTCTGCTATTCATAGGGAAAGAATCGGCCAATGAATTTGGCAAATACTTGGCGGATAATCGTCAAGCGTTTTTACCCACGCACACTGTCAATCATTGGCTACCCAACAACCACCCCGTCGTCGGAAGCGCCATTGAGGCACTCAATCATGCGCTGAATACGATGAGCAGCGTTACGTATCAGTTAAAGTCAAGAATCAATAAATATTACAAAAACAAAACAAAAGAGGAATGGTTAGACATTCTCATTTCCAGCATACGCCCATTACGAATTATGGGAGTTACATCTCGTTTTACCAGCTTTCTTCAATATAGTATCAGGGACCTACTTGACGGCTTCGCTAGGCTCGGCCACGAGACTCTGGTCCATATTGAAAAATCAGAAATATGTCGGTCCACAAAGAACGACATCCTGGCAACAATCGACGAATTTCATCCCGATATCATAATATACATAGACCATTTCAGGGATGAATATCCATACCTTCCCAATAGCATCCCATTTATAAACTGGATACAGGACCTCCTTCCCAATATCGTTAATCCTGATACACGCACTTTTAAGCCGCTCGATTTTACTTACGTATTCGCCCGCCAATGGATTGAGACCCTAAAAAATATTCCAATATATGCGGAACATCCGATTGATCTTTTAACTCTTGGAATCAATCCTGGTATTTATCATCCCATTGCCGGCATCGAGAAAACTATTGATTTGCTTTATGTATCACACCTTGCCCCTATTGACAGTACGTTACGCCCCGTAATAGACACAGCACATGACATATGCTTAAACAATGATGAAATTGAATTATTAAATTCCGGCGTAATAAAATATGATCAGTTACTTTGCGTTTATAAACTATTGGCAGAAATATTTGACAGTCAGCTAATCGATGAGCTTTGGAGAAATATTTCGTGTAATATTGTCCGGCGGAACCTCATCAAGAATGTTCTTACAACCGCTAATATACAGGAAAACGACACGATCCTTCAGCATCTCCACGTATCACGTCGCATCCAGAATGATATATATTACGCGATAAAAACAAGACCTCTCAAAAAACTATTAAAAGAAGGAATTGACGTTCGAATCTATGGCAAACATTGGGATCAGGATAAGGAGCTTGCCGAATTCTCATATGGTCCTATTGAAAACGGCAAACCTCTGAATATCCTGATGAATCAAGCCAGGATAAATCTCAACAACAGTCCTGGCACCTCATTACATATGCGCTCAATGGAGATCCTCGCCTCTGGTTCTTTCATGTTGAGCAGAGATATTGAAGCCGATTCATCGAACATACGTGAGTATTTTGACGAGCATGATAATATTGCCTTTTTCAAAAATGAAATCGACATTGCCCCGATAGTCAAGCATTGGCTGGCACAGGAAAGACTGGATATAATATGCTCTCCAACGTGTAAAAAAGCAAAGGCACTATTCGACTATAAAGTCATGGCACAAAAGATTATTACAGACATCTCCTTAAGATGTAAAAATTACTCCAATGAAGAATGATTGCCCAGAAAGCCATGTTTTCTTTGTGACATCACGCGGATATGCGGCTGACCACTGGTATGCCTGGTTTGTAAAGGCACTAAATGCTCACCCTGAGTTACTGGCGTACCTTGCAAATGAAGGATCAAGACCAAAATACTTCAACGAAAGAACACGTGCAGAACGACCAAATATTATACAATACACTCGATTTCTTGCTGATGTCGGGATGACGTACACTGGCATAGGTGATTGCTATTCATATCGCGCGAACAAGCTGGACCAGCTTTTTCATGAGTTTGACGATACAGTTCGCGTAGTCAACATAGTTCGGCACCCCTATGTATGGCTTCATTTTTACGTGAACTGGCGAATCAACAATATGAGAATGGCAAAAGGGGAAAATTCACCAATCAAACATGAATGGTACATTTCGAATCATGATTTATTTAAAAAGCTGGGACTCCGCAGCTACACCGAAAAAGATATCGAGATCTGGTCAACATACCAGGGCATGTATCACCTAAATAACATTATCGATGACTGCGAGGCCGATATAAGGCACATATGTCTTGAACAACTCGTAGAAAGTAGACAAACATTCCTTGATATCGTCAGCTACCTCACACATGGTAGAGTGACATACAATGATGAACTCCTTGACAGCATCTATTCTTGGGTATGGGCACCTTTTCGCGGTGAAGAAAAGCTAACTATTAATCCACAAGCTGAAAAAGAAAACTGGCCTGACTGGAAACTGGAGGCCTTCGATCTTCTACATAGCAAGAAGGCGAGAGAATGTTATGAACGATTCGGCTATCAATATTAATACCGCTCTAGTGTCTAAGGATCAGCCTATCGTATTGTCCTCGGTCTTCAAATCAGGCACTTGGTTGCTACGCTTTATCATCGAGAATATAACTGGTCTCAAATATATTGAGCCTCCCATCAAAACTGGCTCGATGGATCCGTGCGACCCAACGCTGATACACATAAAGGCAGACCATTTTTACTCATGGCACTTTACTCTTTCAGCAGCCATTCAGGAAAAACTTATAAGATACCAAGCAAAACCCATCTTTCTTGTTCGAAATGTCTACGACTTAGCAGTATCCATGTACTATCACTTCGCAAATAATATTGATCATGAAATTGGCCGAGGCGCGAATAAACATGACTACTTTCTACGAATAGGAAAAGATAATGGAATAAGGAAAATAATAACTGGCTGTGACGATAATGAGTTCAAATGGAAAGGTATCGGACCCCACCTCATGCAAATTGAAAGCATGTTTCACTTTACTACCATCTATCCTTGCCACCTTATTAGCTATGAAAATATCGTCAATAGCAAGGCGGATAGTATAAGAATGCTAGCGGATTTTCTTGACATCCCCCTATCTGTCGAAGAGGTAATTCGCCTTGTAACCAATTCCGAATTTGATGCCATGAAATCAGCGGCACGAAAACAAAACAAGGCATCCCACTTTCGCAACGGGAAGACACAATCACACACATATGAACTCAAGCAACAGCATTATGATGCTATGCAGGAGTGCCTCGACGAATATGCACCACGGCTATATTCACTATCTAGAAAAGCAGGCTTTTCCCATATATTAAGCCATTCCCTAGCATGATCCTCAGCCATGAAAATTGGCCTTTTTCTTCCACAAAACAATCACTTTTACGCGCGCATTGCTACAGCACTCAAGACTGGTTTTGAAGCCTTTGGCCACAAAGTCTTCTATGACCTCAAGCTATATGAATCTGACATGCTTTTACAATTTTGTAGATGTTTCGAACCCGATTGTATTTTTGAAATGAATCGGTCGAAAAACGAGATTGATGAACTACCTGGCAACATTATACACATTGCGTGGATTGTCGACCTATTGGGGCGCGACATCAATGATATCCAAGAAAGTGAACTGATTTATTTCTTTGGAACCGGTTGGAAGGATTTACATGTTAACAAACATGAATCGTTTGTAGACTGGCTACCGCCAGGCTTCTGCCCGGATACATATAAACCAACACATCGAAGCAAAATCTTTGATTTCTCCTTCATCGGCCATATTCCGCGGCCATGGGCAAGCACCGAACTGAATCGTATTATCTACGCACAGGGTGACACTTATTTTACGTTCAAACAGTTATTTGAGCAATGTCAGTCAACATGGGCCCAGCATGGCGGCTTACACCAACTGAGACCAAGGCAATATCTTCAAATGATTGAAGATGTTTTAAGAAGCAACATAAACAATGATTTTCGTATCAACGATCGAATCATCAAATATGACATTGAAACCCGAAGCACGCGAATGATTAACCGCCAGACTCTTATGGATAAAGCCCTATCCTCATCATCCTCGACTTCTATTTTTGGTTCTAACAATTGGCTTGAGTGGCCGAACTATCGCCCCTTTTACGCCGGATACCTTGATACACATGATAAGGTACGTAACATATATCAAAGTACAAAACTCAGTCTACACGAAGGAATCGGTATACATTTTCGTACGCTGGACTGTATGGGCGCCGGAGGTACGCTTGCGTTCATGCCTACCAGCCGTGATGATCTGACAGATGGTATTAACAGTCATTTTGAACCTTTCAGGCACTACATACCCATAGATATTAATGGAGATTGCGGGCATCTGAAATATTATCTAAAAAATGATTCAAAAATTTTAAAAATTGCACAAGAAGCATCCTTACTTGTTAAGCAAAAACACACATGGTACGCCAGGTGTAAAAAAATATTATCCAATATTGCGTCGTTGTGAGGTCAATATTGCGTCGTTGTGAGGTAAGTTGTCACATTATCAATCCATCCAAGCAACAAACTCATCAATAAAACGCTCTATGCAATATTTTTTCTGGGCATCTTTTATATTTTTAGTAAACCGGTGTGCATCGATAGACCTAAGATTGCTTATGAGATTTTTTTGATCATCCTTCCCAACGACAATCCCTATTCCATTTTCACGCACAAAATTTGCCATATTACTAAGTTCTTCACTGACGACAACAGGTAGCCCGGCTGATAAATATGTAAAGATTTTGCTGGCCATTGTCTCCTTGATATGCTTATCTCCTACCGCAGTATTTTGGTCAAAATCAAACAGCACTAAACCGTAGTCATACACTCCATGTAACGCAGATATAATCCTCGGCATTTCGATGCCATCACGAAATATAAACCGCGGATTCTTATGCATTTCGATATAGTATTCCCTGAACAAATCCTTACTAAGCTCCCTACTCGAATATACCGAATTAAAAATCGTTAATTCAGCACCTTGCAGTGTAAGTTCTTTAATCAGGTGCAAATAATTCAGATCACCAAATATTTCTGGAGGAGCACGATTATTCATAACCTGCCCGGCATAAACTAATCGCAATATATTACTGCGCGAGCTTATTTTAGGTGCTCTCATCCATCGATATGGAGGACAAGGATACAGTTTTAATGTACGCGCATTTGCATTCGTGGCCCTTTTTTCAATCCAACTTCCACCATCTTTATATATCAACAAATCACTGTGCTGTCTTGTATAGGCCTCGTCAGAAACAATGGAGAGAATTTGCTCTTCATCAAATACACCGTTCTCGATAAATTTACGACGATCACCGATAAATTGCTCCATCCAATCATAGACTTCATGAACAATTGTCATGCCCGGATTCAAAGCCCTAATTCTTCTAAAAAGAAAAATCCACCGCCCATGGGCCTGCAAATATATATACACGGGAGGGGAACGGTAAATAATTTCATCAAGTTTTTCCAAGTCGCCGTTACAGTGAAATACAGCATGATAAATATTTTCTGGCGGACTCGACTTGAGATAAATACCATACGTACGATATTGCTTCTTCTGACCAATAGTTGACGCTATATATTCAATACTTGGGAAATTGCCACGATTTACCGCAACAAATAACAAGACGGGAATTCTGTCACAAACCGTTGATTGAATGTCCGATATCAAATCATGCGGAGTAGAGAAAAGGACTTCACGACCGGGTGATCTATTCATTGTTAAATGATGGGTTGTCATACTTCTCACAAAACCCATTAATCCATGACGAAGCAACTATAGGAATAGTTGCTAAGCATTACCTAAAGAAGCTATAGCGTTAGAAATGTCTTGGTAGCTTGAATTCATATCTAGTTCATGCCGTTCGCGCAAAATAAACGAGCAGTTCCATGAAAGTATATTGTCACCCTTTACCCCTGTTCTCTGCAAAAAATCAATGGCTTTGCGATATTCTACCCAAGGAAGTATCAAGAAGGTTGCCTGTATGTTCCTTTGAATACTTTCAATATCAAGCATCTGCACTTTGTGCCCCATAAAAGTATGCCCTATACGACTTTTCCTACTATCAAGTATGGCTTTAATATTCAGCCCGTGAATTGAAATATCTTCATTGAAGACCGAAAAGTAGCGGTCCATCGCAGGCAAGATAACCACCTCTGTCTCGTCTTGTTTAAGCACATCTATTTTCTTCTGGAAGTTAGAAAATATTTTTTTAACATGTGGTATTTGAACAGGTGTCAAATGCATCTTGCGACAGCAGGATGGACATAAAATATTAATGCCAAGCATGCCAACTGGCGAATCCAGATTTATCTGGTCACTTTCTCCCGCATCAAGAGGATATGGGAAGTCTGTTCTAAAGTTTGTCAAACATGATGGACATTCTAAAGTCAGACATGATAACCATCCTCCTTTATACTCGGATGACACCACTCTCGTTAGTCGTTTACGATGATTTAGGTCATTAATTTCACGTAGCTTTATATACCAATCAGCATACTCATCATCAGACATGCATGTCATATTTATTTGATGCTTATAGAGATATCCTGAAATATTACACTGACTACGAATAAATGCTTCTTTATCTTCGATAAGTCCCTTATTATAGGCATAATCAAATATCTGCGTGCCGGCGTATGGAATAACTGCCGACCAGTCGGTAAAATACAGTTCATTTTCCTGCTGAAATCTCAGGCTTTCTTGCACTGTTTCCACAGTCTCCGCGGGGTCGCCAAAAAGGAAATTGGCCTGAAACCCAACGTTAGACTTACGTGACATTTTGACAGCATTAGCAATAGCAGCCGATTTTATTTTTTTTCTCATGCTTTCGAGCACGACATCTGAACCACTCTCAAAACCAAAGGAGATATAGTTGCATCCAGCCTTCTTCATTAATTCTAATAATTTCTGATCAAGCTGATCAACACGAAGTTGGCAAAACCATTTTATATTAAGCTTCCTCTCAAGCAATAATTCACAGAATTCCTGTATCCGTTTTCTATTTGCAGAAAAGAGTTCGTCATAAATGGAAACACAGTTAATTTCGTATTTCGCAATGTACTTCTCTATTTGATCAACGACCTTTTTTATATCATGCCTTTTATATCGGCCCATCCCGGCATGATGGCAAAATGTGCATTTAAATGGGCATGAGCGGCTCGCCAGTATAGGCATCGACTTGCCCATATCGTAGCGGACCAAGTGATAGCTAACTTGCGAATCTCCCTGGATATCGATATGTTTTCTAATCCCCATGAGTTCCAAGTCCGGCTCATCAAGCGTGTCCAGGTCATCAATCTCTGGGCCTTTCCCTGTATAGAACGGAACATCCCCCATCCAATACCAGATTCCAGCCACACTCGACAGTGGTATTTCATTTGATATCGCCTTCAGAAGATTTACAAAAATTACCTCACCTTCATTGACTACCATGTAATCGGGCTTGAGAGTTCTCATTACCAATTCCGCCTCACACGAGGTAATGCCCCCGCCCAAGACAATTGGCAAGCCTTCGTCTTGCTCCCTGATTATAGAAATCAGTTTCTCTATTTCATTGAAGCAGACAGTCAGGCCAGTAATCCCTATTACATCATATTCACCCGTCATAATCTTTTTCTTCAAAAGTTCATATCGCTCAGGCTCTGAATAATGATTCAAGTTTAGGCCATCAACATGATGGCCATGCGCCTTTGTATATGATGCGATATAACAGAGTCCAAGAGGGAAATACGCCGCATTAACCTGTGGGTAATATGAAGGTGCCACTAGCAAAATTTTCACATGATTCTCCGGTTACAGGTATCTGGCACAATCATCAATGATTTTTTGTGCTCTGTGGTGCCATGTATGATTACGACGAACCGTGTCGGCAGCCGACACACGAATACGATTCATCATCCTTTCGTCCTGAGGAATATGCTTATAGATCTCAGATAATTCTTCTATGCTACTAAACTGTAAAAAGTGGACCCCTTCGTCAAAATAGGTGTGAAGCCCGTAAGCAGCATCCATTTCAACATCCTCTCTTTTCTCGTAATTCTTCACATTTGAATAAAGTAACAGCCCTCCCGATGCCATGCAGTCCATGGATCTGAAATGAATTCCGACGCCATCATGCAAACAAAATTTTGCTGAACAATAGCAACGATTCAATTTAGACGAATCAGAAATAAATCTCTTATAGAAGGGCCTGTACTTCTTCCACAGCCTCCAGGTCTCACTCCCATAAATCTGAATATTTTTCGAGCCGAACATTAAGGCTGAGTCGATCAACATACATCTCGAGTCCATACGCTTAGTTCGCTCTAACAAATCATATTCAATCTTCTGAGGAAGATTTTTTAAATTTGTTCGCTTGCGCATGATTGCGTAACATAATTCCTTCAAATCTTTGTGCGTCGCCTTATTCGAGAAAATTTTCTTTGACTCAGAAATATATTCCTTTAGTAGATCTGAGAATTTATATTTCTTACCATTATAATGCCCCAACACATAATCAAGCTCTTCATCACTCCATGGTGCAGGAATGTGTCCAACAAAAACAAAATCATGTTCTGGCTTTATAAATGCGGGAGCATACTGCTTCGTATTTGTTCCTGGTGGAAGCCAGTCAGAAAAGCCTTCTGTATTGTAATTAACATTCCATCCAGGACAAAAAAAATAAGTAATATCACTCCCCATTATTTGAGACTGGTCCCTGCCCCCAAAGTCCACCACCCATGAAATATGTTTGACCGACTTGGGAAACCATGGAATTTCTCCAGCAACCCGATTCATTTCAAAAATAGCATCAGGTCTGTACTCTTTTATCCACGCATCCATTTCCTGCTCGTCCAGTAACCCGCACCTGCCAGACACTTTTATTCCAAAATCATGGAAGGCATCACGCATGCTACCCAGCAAGGATTGATAAAAGAAATTATCCCTAGGCATGAATAATGATAGTGAATGCAGCTCCTTCATTACGGTGTCATATTTACAGGTCTATTAAACTATAATGATGGATAAATGCATTAACAATGACATCGATCATGTATTCTGAAACATGCACAGTGGTATTATCCTCCTTCCCATAAGCATCCCCCCTATATACTCCTAACCACTTAACAATCTCGAATGATGGCCAGTAATGTAAATTTGATATCTTCTTGCGCAGCACTTCATCGATGGCTACGCGGAGCGTTGACTTTGATACACAGTCAGCCTCTATAACCGAGTCATATTCAAAAGTTACTGAAAGTGGAACTGGAGACAAGGTCAGAACAACCTGGACATCTGGTTTTATAATTCTCAGCCTACTAATAATTTCTTCAATATTATGAGTGTTTTCTTTAACTGTTGTCGTTCTAAACTCATACTTCTGCCCCAGAGAACGTACGCTTACTTGAGAAGCCCTGGGCAAAATAAATTCGTTATTCTCAAGGGAGAAAAAACACGGTGCCACACCCAAGGTCAATATCACCAAATCAGACTTCTCAATAAGCTGGCGATAATAGATGGGGGGCTTATCAAAAATTTGTTTGAGTCTGGACAAATTTTTCTCCGTGACAGGCTCATTACAGAGCCATGCCAGGAATTCCAGATTGGCATAGCTGCTATTGATATACTCCCCAACCGTAATATTATTGCTATTGATCCCCTTCCCTCTCAACGCTCGTGAAATGTTTCCGGCAAAACAGGAACCAAATGTCACAACCTTAGATCGACAGTCAAAAAGCTGAATGGATTTGTCTTTTTTGACGAGGTATTTTTCGACCGCTTGTTCGATAGGGCAGATATCCTCGTATAAAGCCGGCCATCTATTTAATTTTTTCTTTTTTGTCTTTCTTGACCGCGTAATATACCTAATATCCTCAAGTTCTTGTGCAAATAACGTGTTAGATGCATCAAGCTCAAGCGCTCTCACCATCTGCTCCTCTGCTTCCTTCAATCTATCTTCCAAAAACAGGGACTTTGCATACTCATAACGAGCCATTGACCAATTTGGATCAAGCTCAACGGCTTTTCGAAAATGCTTCACGTTCTCACTATTATTCCTGCTTCCTTCTCGGCCTTGTATGCGAATTGACAGCGCAAGATGAAAATGGAGACTTGCATCATCATTCACTATCGATAATGCCTTACGAAAGTATTTTTCTGCATGTGCAGCATTACTAATCCTCTGCGTATCTTCCTGTAAATATGCGATTCCAAGGCATTTGTATACATCCGCATTATCTTGATCTATCTCCAGCGCCTCCCTACAGCAATGTATTGCCTTTATGAACTCTCTCTCTCTTGAATGCTTATACGCCTCATCCAAGAGATACTGCGCATTATCAGCCAGGCTCATAGGCTAAACCTCACACATACACATAATTACATTTCTGTCCCATTATTAAGGGTCTCACAATTAGTTTAACAGACAGCGATGGGTATTCGTTCCCTAAGGAATTCCTGAAGGTATAGTGAGTGAACGCAAGTTAGCCATAGTGACTCACACAATAGCAAATACTCTGGGAGCACCTTTCCAGGCGCAATTCGCGCCTGGAAAGGTGCTCCCACACGGGGAAACAACCCAGTAGAAAAATTATTTTGAGACGATTAATAACTTCGGATCCGTCATCCCATAGGAATCTGGAATCCAGCAAGTCGCTGAAAACACTGGATTCCGGCCTTCGCCGGAATGACGTGGAAAAGGCACTGAGATTCATGTCTCCAATACCTTCAAGGTCGGTATTTCCCAATGGTTTCAATAGCTGCGTCAACATATACGGTGAATTAGCGGGACAACAATGACATAATTATTATTTACCTGAACAACTACGGCATCCCTTTAGGAAGGAATCTTAGATCAAAGCTTAGTCTTTCCCCCTTAGTGGACAAAATTTGCGTGCGATGCAGTGTGAAATTATTGAATATCACCAGATCACCTGCAGAAAGTGATAAGGCTGTGACGCCAGAAGGGTCAATCAGCATGGGTTCTGCCGAAAACCGGTAACTTTTTTCATTGTTTGGATCCTCCATCTTCCAGGGAAATAACTCTGAAAACCCTCTTGGTAAAATTTCGAGACCTGGCGCATCCTCACCACATGTGACCATAGGAACCCATACAACCAGAGCCAGCTTTTGCCAATATCCTGTACCAGAATCCTGATGAAAAGGCACACCAACGTGCCGCTCACCTGAGATAACACGACGCACATAACTCGCCTCTCGCCAATGATAATAGTCTTCACCGATAGCATTTTTTATATACTCTTCCAGTTCACCTGTAGCGAGAATTTCAGAAGCAATAGACGAAACGTCCACCAAATGATTCAATGATTTCCAGTCCCACTCGCCAACATTTTTGATGGAAATATTCTTACGGGTGAATCCGCGTAATTTGTCAGCCCTTATACCATCTGCAATCATGTAGTGTATTGGAAGATGAATATCATCCCGTTTAGCTCCCTTTGTAAGAGATGGTAAATAGGCATTTTCCAGATTTGATTTAAAATTCTCTCTGAATTTCTCCACTACTGTTGTGCAAAGCCCTCCCCTAATAACGACAACACCATATTGTCTAAACAGTCGTCTCAGATTTTCCAGCGTGGCTTCAGATGGAGCGATTACGTAAGGAGCTGAATCTGAAGACTTGCCAGTTGAAAATTCAGCATTTTCTCTCCACTCCACTGCATACTTTGCCCGCTTGATTAGATAGCGTGCATCACCCAATGAGGAATCGATGGACAAGGCCCGTTTCCAGTTCGCTACAGCCTCATTTATATCACCACTCTGTGACATTACATTGCCCAAGTAGTAATATCCCAGTGCTTCATTGGGCCAGCGCCTCACTAAATCCTCGAGTATTTCTCTGGAAGCCAAAACCCTGCCGTGATATGCATGCTGTTTAGCACGTTCGAGCAACTCCAAGAAGTCTGAGTAGTTTGTTTCATGATTTAAGCTATCCTGGTTCAAACGTTCACTTCCGTCCTCACATATCTTCTCTATGAGATGGCCCAATGTACTATCTTCCTGTCCCATAGGCGGTCCTGAATTTTGCAATGTCTCACCACTCAGTTAGTTCATGGCCATCAACAAGCCCTGGATATACAACACCCCGCTTAGCACTTGATAACTAGCAACATCTATGCCAAAAGAACATTTTTGTAAAAAACTATACGTAGATTCTATCCTGCTTCAAGCTACCTCTAGTTACTACCACTAGTTAATAGTGGAGAAACTTCAAGTCCATGTAAATATCTGAAAATGGGGTATGTCTGTCTTCTGAGGTTGCCACTTTTCTCTACATTTCATCTATATCTATTTACGTGCAAGATGTTTATCATGAACACAATAGGACTGGCTCATGCCTAACAACGGCTTTCGGCAGGCTATTTTTTCCTGGCATAGACGCGCAGGCACTTGCCACACGTTATTGCTTTACCCAACAATACATACCCAGAAAAGCGCGGATCACCGCCAATAACAGGACTAATGGCAAGATTCGCAACGCCGCGGTGGATGATTTCAGTCGCAAGATCGCGTTCCATAAATTCATCAGAGGTTCTTTAGTGATACCTTTCAGGTCTGCCCCGCAATTTAGTCTAGTCGCCGATTTAAATGAAGAATAAAACGATATAAAACGACTCCCCTTCACAGCCATAGACGCTCCTATGTCTCCAAACAAAACATCAACACCCTCAACAGACCCCTTCGCCATCGACAGCCACAAGCTGATCTACCACCCCCACCGCGTCGCCCAGTGGCTGGATGCCCGGGACGACTGGCAGGCGGCGCGCGAGGTCTATCCGCTGTATGTGGAAATCTCCCCCGTGGGAGCCTGTAATCACCGCTGTACCTTCTGTGCCGTGGATTACATCGGCTACGAAGCCAAGCGCCTGGACCTGGCGCGAATCACTCCCCGCTTACAGGAGATGGGACGCCTGGGCGTCAAGAGCATCATGTTTGCCGGCGAGGGTGAGCCCCTGTTGCACAAGCAGTTGCCGGAAATGGTCGAAATTTGCGCAGAGAGCGGCATCGACACCGCCATCACCAGCAATGCCACGGTGGTCTCCGACAAGTTCCTCGCACGCGCCCTGCCCCACCTGTCCTGGTTCAAGGCCTCGGTGAATGCCGGGCGCGCGCCCACCTATGCCGCCATTCATCAGGCCCCGGAGGGAGATTTCCAGAAGGCCGTCAGCAACCTGACCCGTCTGGTAGAACAGCGAAACCAGCACGGCTATCGCTGCACCATCGGCGCACAATCCCTGCTGCTGCCGGAAAACCGGGATGAGATGGTGGAACTGGCGCGCCTTTGCCGGGACCGGATCGGCCTGGACTACCTGGTGGTCAAACCCTATTCCCAACACCTGTTCAGCCATACCCGCACCTATGAGGGACTCAGCTACCAGGACACGGAACAACTGGCCGCCGACCTGGCTGCGGAAAACCGCAATGGATTCAATGTGATATTCCGCAGCAAGACCATGCGCAAGCTGGATGAAGACTTGTCTCAGCGCTACCCCCGTTGCAGCGCGACGCCCTTTTTCTGGGCCTATGTGATGGCCGATGGCTCGGTGTATGGCTGCAGCGCCTACCTTACCGACGAGCGCTTCAACTACGGCAGGCTTACCGAGCACAGCTTTGCCGAGATCTGGGCCGGCGAGAAGCGCCAGGCCAGTTTTCATCACGTGCGTGATTGCCTGGACATCCGCGAATGCCGCAGCAATTGCCGCATGGACGAGATCAATCGTTACCTGTACGCTCTGGGGTCGGACTCTGTGGCACACATCAATTTCATTTAGGGGACACAACTTAAGTGAAAGCACTGATAACCGGCGGCGCCGGATTCATTGGCAGCCACCTGGTGGAGCGCCTGATCAACGACGGACACACGGTCATCGCCCTGGACGACCTGTCCACTGGCCGCTGGGAAAACCTCGCCCCGGTGGCCGACAGCCCGAATCTGCAAACGGTTCAGGCCGACATCACCGACCGGCAGGCCCTCGCCCCCCACTTCGCGGGCGTGGACTGGGTCTTCCACCTCGCCGGCAAGGCCGACATCGTCCCCTCCATCGAACAGCCCGACCTCTATTACGCCACCAACGTGCAGGGCACCTTCAATGTGCTGGAAGCCAGCCGGGCGGCAGGCGTCAAACGCCTGGTCTATGCCGCCTCCTCGTCCTGCTACGGCATACCGGACAGCTACCCCACAGCGGAAGACGCCGAGATCCGACCCCAATACCCCTATGCCCTCACCAAGTACCTGGGCGAGGAAATGGTCCTGCACTGGGCGCAGGTCTATGGCCTGCCCGCCCTCTCCCTGCGCCTGTTCAACGTCTACGGCCCGCGCTCCCGCACCAGCGGGGCCTATGGCGCGGTATTCGGCGTCTTTCTGGCACAGAAGCTGGCTGGAAAACCCTACACCGTGGTGGGCGACGGCAGCCAGAGCCGGGACTTCACCTACGTCACCGACGTGGCCGAGGCCTTCGTCCGCGCCGCCGCCTCCGAGATCAGCGGCGAAATCTTCAATGTCGGCAGCAATCACCACTACAGCATCAACCAGCTGGTGGACCTGCTGGGCGGCGAGGTGGAATACATCCCCAAGCGCCCGGGCGAACCCGACTGCACCTTCGCCGACGTAAGCCGCATCCGGGAAAAACTGGGCTGGCAGGCCAGGGTGGACTTTCCCACCGGCGTCGGCCACATGCTGGAGGCCATCGACCTCTGGCGCGAGGCGCCGCTGTGGGACCCCGGCGCCATTCACGAGGCCACCAAGAGCTGGTTCAAATACCTGGGGGAGTCCTGACATGCTCACCCGCACCAGCCTGGGCGCCAATGCCGCGGAATTCGCCAACATCGTCAACCACGGCCGCTTCAGCGGCCCCGATGCCAGCCCCCTCACTCACCCACAGGGTATCGACGCCCTGACCGAACTGCTCACCGACACCCGCGGCCGTGCCGGCAGCCTGTACATCATCGGCAACGGTGGCAGTGCCGCGGTGGCCAGCCACGCCGTCACCGACTTCTTCAACATCGCCGGCCTGCGCGCCATGACCCTGCACGATTCCTCCACCCTCACCTGTTTCAGCAACGACTATGGCTACGAACAGGCCTTCTCCCGCCGCGCCGAGCGCCTGCTGACCCACAACGACGTGCTCATCGCCATCAGCAGCTCCGGACAGTCGGCCAACATCCGCAACGCCTGCGAGGCCGCCCGCCGGCGCAACGCCCGCGTGATCACCCTGTCCGGTTTCCGGGCCAACAACCCCCTGCGGCGCATGGGAGACATCAATTACTGGTTAGACTCCGACGACTATGGCATGGTGGAGATCGGCCACCTGTTTCTGCTGCACTACCTCGCGGACCGCTTGGGCATGGACTGGAATGGAGACGAGCATGAGTCAACAGAATGACCATCGCGTAATCAAACTGAACCAGCCGGCCAAGGCCGACACGCCGGCGGACAAGCTCATGCGCCTCGATGCCCTGGCCGACTATGCCGCACAGTGTCGGGCGCGCGGCGAGCGCATCGTACTCTGCCATGGCACCTATGACCTGCTGCACGTGGGCCATATCAAACACCTGCAGGCCGCCCGCAGACTGGGCGAGCGCCTGCTGGTCACCCTCACCGCCGATGCCTATGTCAACAAGGGACCGGACCGCCCGGTGTTCACCGAAAGCCTGCGCGCCGAGAGCATTGCCGCGCTGGCATGCGTGGACGGCGTGGCCATCAATGCCCAGGAAACCGCCGTCAATGTCATTGCAGCGCTCCGTCCCGATGTGTACGTGAAGGGCAGTGACTACATCCATGCCGAGGATGACGTAACCGGAAATATCCGCCGTGAACAGGAGGCCGTGGAGGCCGTGGGCGGGCGCATCCATTTCACCCAGGAGGCAACCTTCAGCTCCAGCACCCTGCTCAATGAACATTTCAGTGCCCTGGGCGACGAGGTACGGGAATTCACCCGCCGTTTTCGTCAACAGCATGACCACAGCGTTCTCAACACCCAGCTCGCCCGCCTGGCCGATCTCGATGTACTGGTGGTGGGCGACATCATCATCGACGAATACCACTATACCCGCTCCCTGGGCCAGACCGGCAAGGGCAACGTGCTGTCGGTACAGTACAGCAGCAGCGAGCGTTTCGCCGGCGGCGCCATCGCGGTGGCCAATCATATCGCCGGATTTGCAGGCGAAGTCACGCTGCTGGGTGGACTCGGTGGACAGGCGTCACACGAAGACTTCATCCACGAGCACCTGCGCGACAACGTGCGCGCCCGGTTCTTCACCAACCCCGCGGTCCGCACCCTGGTCAAACGGCGTTACATCGGCGACGACGCCAGCAAGCTGTTCGAAGTCTATTTCGGAAGCGAGGCACTGACCTCCGCCGAGATGGAGGCCGAGATCGCGCAGTGGCTGGATGAACACCTGTCCCGCTTCGATGCCGTCATCGTGCCCGACTTCGGCAATGGCTTTATCACCCAGGGTATGGTCCACAGGCTGAACCAGGGCGCGAAATTTCTCGCCGTCAACACCCAGGTCAACAGCGGCAATCGCGGCTATCACCTGATCACCCGCTACCCGCGCGCCGACTTTATCTCCCTCAACGAACCCGAACTGCGCATGGCCGCCGGCGACCGGCACAGCGAGATCGAATCCGTGGCCCGAAACATCAGTCAACGCCTCGGCGCCCGTCAGCTCGCCGTGACCCGCGGCATCCACGGCGTGTTGATGCTGGACGGCGACCGACAGCATGCCATTCCGGCCCTCAGCAGCCGCATCGTCGATCGCATCGGCGCCGGCGACGCCTTCCTGTCCATCGCCGGCCTGTGCCTGGCGGCAGAGGTGCCGGCAGACATCGCCGCCTTCTTCGGCAGCATCGCCGGGGCGATGAACGTACAGACCGTGTGCAACCGCGAGCCAGTGGACCCGACGCTGTTCCGCAAGTACATGGCCACCCTGTTGAAATAGCGATTACCAATGTTCGTTTTATACACATGTGAAGCGTCATCGAAGTAAACACCGTGCCTGAAACCACAGCCATTGATACCGAACACAAACTGCTCTACCACATGCTGCGCGTCCGCCGCATCGAGGAGGCCCTGGCCAGCCGCTACGCCGAACAGGAGATGCGCTGCCCCATGCACCTGTGCATCGGACAGGAGGCCAGCGCGGTGGGCGTCAGCGCCGCCCTGACGCAAAACGACCACGTATTCAGTGGCCACCGCGCCCACGGCCATTACCTGGCCAAGGGCGGCGACCTGCCCCGCATGATCGCCGAACTCTACGGCCGGGTCACCGGCTGCTGCCAAGGCCGCGGCGGTTCCATGCACCTGATCGACACCGCCGCAGGCTTCATGGGTTCCACCCCCATCGTCGGCGGCACCGTGCCGGTGGCGGTGGGTGCGGCCTGGGCCAGCAAGCTGCGCAACGACGGCCGGGTGATCGCGTTGTTCTTCGGCGACGGCTGCTTCGAGGAAGGCGTGCTGCACGAATCCATGAATTTTGCCGCCCTGCACCGCCTGCCCATCCTCTTCATCTGCGAGAACAACGCCTACGCCGTCTACACCGGGTTAGACCAGCGCCAGCCCCAGCGCCCCATCCATGGCATCGCCCGCGCCCATGGCCTGCAGGCCGAGGAGCAGGACGGCAACGACGTGCGCGTGGTGCATGCTGCGGCAAGCGAAGCCGTGCAGCGCGCCCGTGCCGGTGACGGCCCGCAATTCCTGGAACTGCGCACCTGGCGCTGGCGCGAACACTGTGGCCCGGAGATCGACGACCACCTCGGCTACCGCGATCCCGAGGCACAGGCCGCCTGGCAGGCCCGTTGTCCCATCCAGCGCGAACAGGACTACCTGCGCCGCCACAATTTGCTGACGGACGATCAGCTGCAGCATCTGGAACAGCTCATCCAACAAGAAATAGACGATGCCTTTGACAGCGCCACCGCCGCCCCCCTGCCGCCGGTGGAAAACATGTATGGACACCTCCATGCCCAATAATCCTTCACTCGACACCAGTCCGTTGGCAGACTGCCGTGAGCAAAGCGGCGCCGAGGCCCTGAACGACGCCCTGGGCCTGTGTCTGCAACGGGATGCCAACACCCTGCTCATCGGCGAGGGCGTGCCGGACCCCATGGGCATCTTCGGCACCACCGCCGGGCTGCGTGAACGCTTTGGCGCCGAACGGGTGCTGGACATGCCCTTGTCGGAAAACGGCCTCACCGGCATCTGCGTGGGCGCGGCCATCAGTGGAATGCGGCCCATCATGGTCCATCAACGCATCGACTTCACGCTGCTGGCCATGGACCAGCTCATCAACAACGCCGCCAAATGGCGCTACATGTTCGCCGGCCAGGCCAGCGTGCCACTGGTGGTGCGCTGCATCGTCGGCCGCGGCTGGGGCCAGGGACCCCAGCACGCCCAGAGCCTGCAGGCCCTGTTTGCCCACATCCCCGGGCTGAAAGTGGTGATGCCGGCGTTCCCGGACGATGCGAAGGGCATGTTCTGCGCCGCGGTGGCCGACGATGACCCGGTGATCTTTATCGAACACCGCTGGATTCATCCGGTGCGCGGCGAAGTGCCCGACGGCTATTATGAAACACCCTTGGACAAGGCCCGGCTACGGCGCGAGGGCCGGCACATCACCATCGCCGCCTTCTCCTTCATGACCATCGAGGCCCTGCGCGCGGCCCGCGCCCTGGCCCGCCTGGGCGTGGAGGCCGAGGTCATCGACATGCGCAGCGTCAGTCCGCTGGACGTGCCGGCGGTGCTGCGCTCCGTGGCCCGGACCGGTCGCCTGCTGGTGGCCGACACCGGGCACCAGAGTTTTGGCGTGGCCGGCGAATTGATCTCGCGCGTGGTGCGACAGGGCTTCGACCACCTCAAGGCGGCGCCGGCCAGCGTCACCCTGCCGGACCTGCCCTGTCCCACCTCGCACGCCTGGGCCGGGCACTACTACCCCGGCGCGGTGACTATCGCCGAGCAGGCCCTGCGCCTGTGCGGCAGAAGCATCGATGACGCGGCACGCTGCGAACTGAACACACTGATACCGGCGACACCGCCGGACATCCCCAACCCCGAGTATCGCGGCCCGTTCTAACAACGCACCGCCCAGCAAGGAAAACCCATCATGTCGGACAACACCCGGACCAACCGCTTCGGCAACACGGCACAGACCGAGTTACCGGAAGATGCCCCCCGCGCCCATCACCCGGGCCACAAGCTGCGCACCTCCAACGAGATCGTCGACCGCAGCGCCCTGGAGGCCGGCAATACCCAAAGCGCCGCCGTGCACGTATTGCAGGACCAGCACATCGAACTGGTGCAGGTGGAAGATCAGGTGGGCCTGGTGCGCCGGGAAGCGGAACCGGCGCCTAGCGTACCCAACCAGTTCACCGGCCCCAGCTACCGCAACCGCGGCGAGCGTTTTCGCTTCGACGGCCACAAGATGCTGCACCATCTCGACCGGGTCATGGCTTGGCAGAACGGCGAACGCT
>Ga0256832_1000744_pt1 | contig 21453 bp, 16 predicted proteins | sample 134614metaG_FD_190534 | JGI IMG/M metagenome (GOLD analysis project Ga0256832, IMG submission 190534) | Hydrothermal vent microbial communities from Lau Basin, Pacific Ocean - 134-614 | ecosystem: Environmental > Aquatic > Marine > Hydrothermal vents | place: Pacific Ocean: Lau Basin | collected... | reverse complement strand
GTGCGCAGCAGGCGCAGGCCGTCGGCCAGCGCGGCGGCTGACGGGGCCGCGTCCCGCACGCCGCGCTGCAGGGCGCGCCGTGCGGCGGTCGGCAGGGGATCGTCGAGGAACTGCAGGGCCAGGAAGCGGCGCAGCTCGCCGTCCCGATCGGCCGCCAGCCGCTCGCCCATGGCGGTCTGCGCCCCGGCCGCCATGCCCTGCGGCCAGTCCGGGGCGGCGGCGAAGCGCGGCACCGCCGCCACCAGGCGCAGGCTGCGCACCCGCTGCGGCCAGCGGGCGGCGAAGGCCAGCCCCAGCATGCCGCCCAGCGACCAGCCCAGCCAGTGGGCGCGCGCCGGCAGCGCCGCGGCCAGGGCGGCCAGCACGTCGTCCAGGGGCCACAGCCGGCCGCCGCTGGCGCCATGCCCCGGCAGGTCCACCAGGGTGACCCGGTGGCGCGCGCCCAGCCAGTCGAGCAGACCGGGGGCGACCCGCCACACCCGGCGCGACAGCCCCCAGCCGTGCAGCAGCACCAGGTCGGGACCGGAACCGGCGGTTTCCAGGGACAGCTCGGACATGGGCAGGGGGTGGGGTACACTCTCGCGGGGGAGGACAGGATGGGACAGGCCGCCCGCCGGGGCAAGGCCACCCACGCCGTCCGGGGAAATGCCGCCGCCCCACTGGTCCACATCGGGAATCGCTCACGTGAACGTCACCGCCCTGCTGCTCGTCGCCGGCGCCTACCTGCTCGGCTCCCTGTCCAGCGCCATCCTCGTGGCGCGCCTGACCGGCCTGCCGGACCCGCGCAGCACCGGCTCGCGCAACCCCGGCGCCACCAACATGATGCGCATCGGCGGCAAGCGGGCGGCCGCCATCACCCTGCTGGGGGACCTGCTCAAGGGCCTGCTGCCGGTGCTGGCGGCGACCGCCCTGGGCGCGCCGGAGACGGTGCGGCTGCTGGTGGCCATGGCCGCCTTTCTGGGCCACCTCTACCCGCTCTACTTCGGCTTCCAGGGGGGCAAGGGGGTGGCCACGGCCATGGGGGTGCTGCTGGGGCTGGACTGGCGGGTGGCGCTGGTCGCGCTGGGCATCTGGCTGGCCATGTTCGCCTGGCGGCGCATCTCCTCCCTGTCGGCCCTCACCGCCACCGCCGCCACGCCGTGGGTCATCTGGGCGCTGACCCATTCCGAGCCCTTCCTGCTGTTCGGCATCGCCCTGGCCGTGCTCATCTTCTGGCGCCACCGCCGCAACATCCGCCAGCTGCTGGACGGCACCGAGCGCTGAAGAAGGGTCTCGCCGGGGTGCCGAAAGGCGCTTCAGGCGGCCAGGGGGTCCAGCTCGTCCAGCGGCCAGCGCGCCCGCACCGACACCTGCGGCGGGGCCACGTGGCCGGCCTGCAGGCGCAGCAGCCCGGCGTAGGCGATCATGGCGCCGTTGTCGGTGCAGAAGGCGGGCTGCGGGTAGAACACCTCGGCGTCCAGCGCCGCCAGCCGCTCGCGCAGGCGCCGGTTGGCGCCCACCCCGCCGGCCACCACCAGCCGGCGCAGGCCGGTCTCCTGCAGGGCGCGGCGACACTTCACATAGAGGGTGTCGACCACCGCCTCCTCGAAGGCGCGCGCGATGTGGGCCCGCTCCCGCGCATCGCCCCCCACCTTCTCCAGCTGCTGCAGGGCATGGGTCTTGAGGCCGCTGAAGCTGAAGTCCAGGCCCGGCCGGTCGACCATGGGGCGGGGGAAGCGGTAGCGGCCGGGGTCGCCCGACTCGGCCAGCCGCGCCAGGGCCGGGCCGCCCGGATAGCCCAGGCCGAGCAACTTGGCGGTCTTGTCGAAGGCCTCGCCCACGGCGTCGTCCAGCGTCTCGCCGAGGATCACGTAGTCGCCCACCGCGCGCGCCTCCACCAGCATGGTGTGGCCGCCGGACACCAGCAGCGCCAGGAAGGGGAAGCGCGGCGCCTCGGGCTCCAGCAGGGCGGCCAGCAGGTGGCCCTCCATGTGGTGCACCGCCACCGCCGGGATGCTCAGCGACCAGGACAGGGCGCGGCCCAGCATGGCCCCCACCAGCAGCGCCCCCACCAGCCCCGGGCCGGCCGTGTAGGCCACCCCGTCCAGCTCCCACAGGGCCGTGTCGGCCCGCTCCAGTACGTTGTCGATGAGCGGCACCGCTTTGCGGATGTGGTCGCGCGAGGCCAGCTCGGGCACCACGCCACCGTACAGCGCGTGCAACTCCACCTGCGAATAGAGGGCATGGCCGAGCAGGCCGCGCTCGCTGTCGTAGACGGCCACACCCGTCTCGTCACAGGAGCTTTCGATTCCGAGTACTCTCATTGGGTCATCGTCTGGGGCGTCGTGCCCGGCAGGGCGGAGCGGCATCGCGCCGCCCCGCGTGAGGCGCGGATTATGGCCGGCGCACCTTGCGGACGCCAGCCGTTTTTTGCAATTCACGTCGCAATCATTATACTTCGCGAACTTTTTTCGGGGGTTGCCCCCGCTGTCCACGAATCACCGACGGAGACCACATGCCCAGCGTACGAGTCAAAGAGAACGAGCCCTTCGACGTGGCCCTGCGCCGTTTCAAGCGGACCTGCGAAAAGGCCGGCATCCTCAGCGAGGTGCGCCGCCGCGAGTACTACGAGAAGCCCACCGAGGCCCGCAAGCGCAAGAAGGCCGCCGCCATCAAGCGCAACTACAAGCGCCTGGCGAAAGAGCTCAACCGCCGTACGCGCCTGTACTGATCTTCGTCCCGCCACCGTGGCCACCGACCTGCAGCGCCGCATCGAAGAGGACATGAAGGCCGCCCTGCGCGCCGGCGACAAGGCCCGCCTGGGCACGCTGCGCCTCATCCTCGCGGCCCTCAAGCAGGTGGAGGTGGACACCCGCAAGCCCCTGGACGAGGCCGGCGTGCTGGCCGTGCTGGACAAGATGGCCAAGCAGCGGCGCGAGTCCATCGCCCAGTTCGAGGCGGCCGGGCGCACCGACCTGCGCGACAAGGAGCAGGCCGAGCTGGCGGTCATCCAGGAATACCTGCCCGAGCCGCTCGACGAGGCGGAGCTGGCGGCCCTCATCGACGCCGCCATCGCCGAGGCCGGCGCCAGTACCCTGCGTGACATGGGCAAGGTGATGGGTATACTCAAGCCCCGGCTCCAGGGGCGCGCCGACATGGCCGCCGTGAGCGCGGCCGTCAAGTCCCGGCTCTCCGGCTGACCGGCCCATCCCGCCCCGCGGCCGTGCGCCGCCCGCGCAGTCGATTCAACCCTTCCACAGGTGGGAAGACAGATGGCCAACCCCATGCAGTTTCTGGACCTGCCGCGCCAGGATCCGGAAAAGGTCGAAGTCACCGTCCGCATCGAGGAGTTCCGGGAGATCTACCGACCCTTCGATCCCGAGACGGCCGCCCAGCAGTCCGGCCGCTGCCTGGCCTGTGGCAACCCCTACTGCGAGTGGAAGTGCCCGGTCCACAACTACATCCCCAACTGGCTCAAGCTGGTCGCCGAGGGCAACCTGCTGGAGGCAGCGGAGATGTCGCACAAGACCAACTCCCTGCCCGAGATCTGCGGCCGCGTCTGCCCCCAGGACCGCCTGTGCGAGGGCGCCTGCACGCTCAATGACGGCTTCGGCGCGGTGACCATCGGCGCCGTGGAGCGCTACATCACCGACAGCGCCTTCGCCCAGGGCTGGCGCCCCGACCTGTCCGACGTGCAGCCCACCGGCAAGCGCGTGGCCATCGTGGGGGCCGGGCCGGCCGGCCTCGGCTGCGCCGACGTGCTGGCGCGCAACGGCGTGCAGGCCGTGGTGTACGACCGCTACGAGGAGATCGGCGGCCTGCTCACCTTCGGCATCCCGCCCTTCAAGCTGGAGAAGGACGTGGTGCGCAAGCGGCGCGAGGTGATGGAGGGCATGGGCATCGAGTTCCGCCTCAACACCGAGGTGGGCCGCGACGTGACCATGGAACAGCTGCTGGACGAGTACGACGCGGTGTTCCTGGGCATGGGCACCTACACCTACATGAAGGGCGGCTTCCCCGGCGAGGACCTGCCGGGCGTGTACGAGGCCCTGCCCTACCTCATCTCCAACATCCGCCGCGAGATGGGCCTGCTGCGCGAGCCGGGCGAGTTCATCAGCATGGAGGGCAAGCGCGTGGTGGTGCTGGGCGGCGGCGACACGGCCATGGACTGCAACCGCACCGCCATCCGCCAGCACGCCGCCTCGGTGGTGTGCGCCTACCGCCGCGACGAGGCCAACATGCCCGGCTCGCGACGCGAGGTGGCCAACGCCAAGGAGGAGGGCGTGCGCTTCCTGTGGAACCGCCAGCCGGTGGCCATCATCGGCATGGACCGCGTGGAGGGCGTCAAGGTGGTGACCACGGAGCTGGGCGAGCCGGACGAGCGCGGCCGCCGCCGGCCGGTGCCCATCCCCGGCTCCGAGGAGGTCATCCCGGCCGACGCGGTCATCATCGCCTTCGGCTTCCGCCCCAGCCCCGCCCCCTGGTTCGAGGCGCTGGGCATCGAGACCGACGAGCGCGGCCGCGTCATCACCCGCCAGGGCGACGACGGCCCCCGCTTCCAGACCAGCAACCCGCGCATCTTCGCCGGCGGCGACATGGTGCGCGGCTCCGACCTAGTGGTCACCGCCGTTTTCGAGGGCCGTCAGGCCGCCGAAGGCATCCTCGACTACCTGCAGGTCTGAGCGTGGCGGCGCTGCAGAACGACCGCCTGCTGCGCGCCCTGCTGCGCCAGCCGGTGGACCGCACCCCCATCTGGATCATGCGCCAGGCCGGCCGCTACCTGCCCGAGTACCGCGCCACGCGCGAGCGCGCCGGCAGCTTCATGGACCTGTGCCGCAACCCCGAGCTGGCCTGCGAGGTCACCCTGCAGCCGCTGGAACGCTTCGAGCTGGACGCGGCCATCCTCTTCTCCGACATCCTCACCGTGCCCGACGCCATGGGCCTGGGCCTGTACTTCGAGGCCGGCGAGGGGCCGCGCTTCGAGCGCCCGGTGCGCACGGCGCGCGACGTGGACGCCCTGCCCGTGCCCGACCCGGAGGACGAGCTGGGCTACGTGATGGATGCGGTGCGCACCATCCGCCGCGCGCTGGACGGGCGCGTGCCCCTGCTGGGCTTCTCCGGCAGCCCGTGGACGCTGGCCACCTACATGGTGGAGGGCGGCAGCAGCAAGGAATTCGCCCACAGCAAGGGCCTGCTGTACGGCCAGCCGGCCGTGTTGCACGCCCTGCTCGACAAGCTGGCGCGTGCGGTGACCGCCTATCTCAACGCCCAGGTGGCGGCCGGCGCCCAGGCGCTGATGATCTTCGACACCTGGGGCGGCACCCTCACCCCCGCCGCCTACGACGAGTTCTCGCTGCGCTACATGCGGCAGGTGGTCGAGGGCCTGACCCGCGAGCACGAGGGCCGGGCGGTGCCGGTCATCCTGTTCACCAAGGGCGGCGGGCAGTGGCTGGAGCGGCAGGCCGACACCGGCTGCGACGCGCTGGGCCTGGACTGGACGCTGGACATCGGTGACGCCCGCGCCCGCGTGGGCGAGCGGGTGGCCCTGCAGGGCAACATGGACCCCGGCGTGCTGTACGGCTCGCCGCAGGCGGTGCGCGACGAAGTGGCGCGCATCCTGGCCGACTTCGGCCCCCACCCCGGCCACGTCTTCAACCTCGGCCACGGCATCCACCAGCACATCGACCCGGAAAACGTGCGCGTGCTGGTGGACGCGGTGCACGAGCTGTCCGCCCCCTATCACTCCCCCGGCGGCTGAGCGGCCGCCGCGCTGCGCGCCATGAGCTGCTCCAGCTTGCGGCGCGTGGCGCGCCGCACCGGCTTGCCGTCGATGGGGCTGGGCGGCGCCACGCGCAGTCCCCCGGCGGGAAACACCAGCACCTCCACCGGCACCCCACCCCACTCGAAGGCGTAGCCTGGCACGCCGCGGCCGCCGCCGCGCTGGCGCCGCTCGATGCTGTGGTAGCGCAGGCCGTGGTCGATAAAGTGGATGGCCACCGCCTCCACGTCGTCGCTGAAGGCGTGCAGCTGCACCACGGAGTTGGCGGTGGCCGTGCCCTTCAGCACGCTGCCCACCAGGGCCGGCTCGAAGGGCGCCAGGAACTTCATCACCGCCAGCGCCACCTGCCGCAGCTCGTGCAGCAGGGCGCGCTGCTCGGCGGAGGCGAACAGCTGGGTGCGCACGATGACCGCGTCCTCGATCTCCTGCAGGCTGGGCTGGTCGCGGCGGTCCAGGCCGAGGCGGTCGCAGGCCTTGCTGCGCGCCTGGTGGTAATCGGTGACGCCCTCGTCCACCACGAGGCGGGCCGCCTCGTCGGCGATCAGGCGACGCTGACGGGAAACTGCTTGCTTGACCATGGCGAGTTCGGTGCTGGCAGGAACGGGAACAGGGGTGGCGACGCCGCCCGCCGCCTCCGGCCCGACGGCCGGCCAGGGGTCAGAAGATCTGCTCCGGCACCTCCACCCCGGCACCCGGCGCCAGCGTGGCCACGCCCTCGGGCGGCACGTGGCCGGGGCGGAAGGTCTCGAAGGCGGTGTGCACCGTGCCGGCGGTGGCGCGCAGGCCGGTGTCGGCGTCGATCTTCACCGTCACCATGCCCGGCGGCTTGAGCCAGGGCCGCTCCGGGCTGTCCTCCAGCGCCACGCGCATGTAGTCGATCCACACCGGCAGGGCCAGGTGGCCGCCCGTCTCCTTGCGGCCCAGGGGGCGCAGCTTGTCGAAGCCGATCCACACCACGCTCACGATGTCGTGGTTGAAGCCGCTGAACCAGGCGTCGCGCTGCTCGTTGGTGGTACCGGTCTTGCCGGCCAGGTCGCTGCGCTTGAGCACCCGGGCGCGGGTGGCGGTGCCCATGCGGATCACGTCGCGCATCATGCTCACCATCTGGTAGTTCACCTGCGGGTCGAGCACCCGCGGCGCCGGCTTGCCCAGCCGCTTGCCGGGGTCCTCGGCCGCCTCGGGCCGGATGGCCAGCAGCTCGGGGGTGACCAGCTCGTCACAGGGCGCCTGGCAGGCCACCAGCGGCACGTGGCGGTAGATGACCTTGCCGTCGCGGTTGCGGATCTCGCGGATCAGGTACGGCTCCACGCGGTAGCCGCCGTTGGCGAAGGTGGCGTAGGCGGTGGCCAGCTCCAGGGGCGTGATGCTGCCGGTGCCCAGGGCCAGCGACAGGTCGGCCGGCAGGGCGCGCTCGGCGAAGCCGAACTTGCGCAGCTGGCGCAGGGTGTAGTCCAGCCCGACCCGGGCCAGCAGGCGGATGGACACCAGGTTGCGCGACTTGGCCAGCGCCACGCGCAGGCGGGTGGGGCCGTAGAAGCGGCCGGAGTAGTTCTCGGGCCGCCACAGCTTGCGCGTGCCGCCGATGAGGTTCTCGTGCACCACCGGCGCGTCGTTGAACACGGTGGCCGGGGTGAGCCCCTTGTTGAGGGCCGCCGCGTACACGAAGGGCTTGAAGCTGGAGCCGGGCTGGCGCAGCGCCTGGGTGGCGCGGTTGAAGCGGCTCAGGAAGTAGTCGAAGCCGCCCACCAGGGCGGTGATGGCGCCGTCCTCGGGCGCCAGCGACACCAGCGCGCCGCCCACCGCCGGCAGCTGCGCCAGGCGCCAGCGCGGCGCGCCCTCCGCCGCGTCCGGCTCGGCCTGCAGGCGGATCACGTCGCCCGCCTTGACCACCTGATCCACACGCTGCGGCCGCTTGCCGCGATGGTCCTGGTCGATGTAGGGACGCGCCCAGCGCACCGCCGCCAGATCCAGGGTCACCGTCTGGCCGCCGCGCAGATACACCGTGGCGCTGTCCGGCCCGGCCGAAAGCACCAGCCCGGCGCGCAGCCCGCCGTAGGTGGGGTAGTCGGCCAGCAGCGCGTCGCGGCGCGCATCGCTGAGGGCGGCCGGGTCGTCCACGTGCCCCTCCGGGCCGCGGTAGCCGTGCCGGCGGTCGTAGTCGATGAGGTGCTTGCGCAGGGCGGCCACGGCGGCGCGCTGGTTGCGGGGCACGATGGTGGTGGTCACCTGCAGGCCGGAGGAATAGATGGACTCGCCGTACTCGCGGTACAGCCGGGCGCGCACCATCTCCGCCGCGTAGGCCGCCTCCAGGGCCGGCCTGGGCGTGTGCAGGGCGGCGGTGAGCGGGGCCTGCTGCGCGGCCTGGCGCTCCGCCTCGTCGATGAAGCCCAGCTCGGCCATGCGGCGCAGCACATAGTTGCGGCGCAGCCGCGCCCGCTGCGGGTTGGCCAGCGGGTTGAAGCGCGACGGCGCCTTGTACAGCCCGGCCAGCATGGCCAGCTGCGGCAGGCTGAGCTGGTCGAGGTCCTTGCCGTAGTAGGTCTGTGCCGCCGCGCCCACCCCGTAGGCGCGGTTGCCCATGTAGTTCTGGTTCAGGTAGAGGGTGAGGATCTCGTCCTTGCCGAGGGTCTTCTCGATCTCCAGCGCCAGGAAGATCTCGCGCAGCTTGCGCCAGAAGGTGCGCTCGCGGTCGAGAAAGAAGTTGCGCGCCACCTGCATGGTGATGGTGCTGCCGCCCTGGCTCGCCACGTGGCTCTGCGCCAGGTGCAGCGCGGCGCGCAGCAGGCCCTGGTAGTCCACCCCCGGGTGCTCGTAGAAGCGGTCGTCCTCGGCGGCGATCACCGCCTGGCGCAGGCGCAGCGGGATCTGGTCGAGCGTCAGCGGAATGCGCCGCTTCTCGCCGAACTCCGCCAGCAGCGAGCCGTCGCTCGCATAGACGCGCAGCGGAACGTGGTACTGTACCGCGCGGATCTGATCCACGTCCGGCAGGCCCGGCAACACATACAGCGCCACACCGGCCGCCGCCAGCACCAAGGCGAGCGCGAGGCCTGCGAGCAAGATCAAGGTCCCGCGTAGGAGTCGAGCCAAGACGGTCATTAATGGGAGTGCATCAAATTTCGGCGGGTGGCTTGTTGCTAGCTTATGCCGAACATGTGCGCATTACAAAGCCGGCACCGCCGGAGATGTGAGCCATTTCTGGTATGTGCGCTAGCAATTCTATATGGTTGCACCTACCATTTGACAAGGAACGACACGTTTGACTGCTAAGCAGTTAATGTTTGAGGGATTTTCGTGTTTTCACTGGGACGTAAGAAGCAGCCGCTGCTGGGTATCGACATCACCTCGACGGCGGTCAAGCTGATCGAGCTGGGGCGCAGCGGCAAGCGCTACCGGGTCGAGTGCTACGGCGTGGAGCCGCTGCCCACCAACGCCGTCATCGAGAAGAACATCTCCGACGTCGAGGCCGTGGCCAACGCCCTGAGCAAGGCGCTCAAGCGCAGCGGCAGCAAGGCCCGGCGCTGTGCCCTGGCCGTGCCCGCCGCGGCGGCCATCTCCAAGGTCATCACCATGCCCGCCAACCTCTCCGAGGAGGAGATGGAGGGCCAGATCCAGCTGGAGGCCGACCAGTACATCCCCTACTCGGTGGACGAGGTCAACCTCGACTTCGAGGTCATCGGCCCCTCGGCCACCAACCCCGATGCGGTGGACGTGCTGCTGGCCGCCTCGCGCAAAGAGATCGTGGAGACACGCAGCTCCATCGCCGAGATGGCCGGCCTCACGCCGATGGTGATGGACATCGAGTCCTTCGCCACCCTGAACGCCTACGAGCAGCTCATCGCCACCCACCCGGCTGCCAACGACGAGCGCGTGGTGGCCATCGTCGACGTGGGCGCCACCATGACCAGCATCAACGTGGTGCAGGGCGGCCAGCTGCTCTACACCCGCGAGCAGCCCTTCGGCGGCCGCCTGCTCACGGAGGAGATCATGCGCCGCTACGGCCTGTCCTACGCCGAGGCCGGTCTGGCCAAGAAGGAGGGCGGCCTGCCCGACAACTACGTGCCGGAGATCCTCAACCCCTTCAAGGACACCATGGCCCAGCAGGTGCACCGGCTGCTGCAGTTCTTCTTCGCCGCCAGCCAGCACAGCGAGGTGAACGAGATCGTGCTGGCCGGCGGCTGCGCCGCCATCCCCGGCATGGACGAGCTGATCGAACAGCGCACCCACTACAAGACCACCATCGCCAACCCCTTCAGCCGCATGAGCTTTGCGCCGCGCATCAACCAGCAGAAGCTGGGCAACGACGCGCCCACCATGCTCATCGCCGTGGGCCTGGCCCTGAGGAGCTTCGACTGATGGCGCGCATCAACCTGTTGCCGTGGCGCGAGCGCGAGCGGGCGGAGAAACAGCGCGAGTTCCTGACCCTGCTCGGCTTCGTGGCCATCTTCGGCGTGCTGCTGGTGTTCGCCGCGCACGTGCTGGTCAACAACCGCATCTCTGCCCAGGAGGCGCGCAACGACTTCCTGCGCGACGAGATCCGCAAGGTGGACCGGCGCATCCGCGAGATCAAGGAGCTGGAGAAGACCAAGCGCGCCCTGCTGGACCGCATGGAGATCATCCAGCGCCTGCAGCGCAGCCGGCCGGAGGTGGTGCACCTGTTCGACGAGCTGGTGAAGACCCTGCCGGAGGGCATGTACCTGACCAAGGTGCAGCAGACCGGCGACCGCCTGCTCATCGAGGGCAAGGCCGAATCCGACGCGCGCGTCTCCACCTACATGCGCAACCTGGAGGACTCGCCCTGGTTCAGGGCGCCGCGCCTGCGCGTGATCGAGACGCGCGAGGAGCGCGACAAGAACCCGCGCCAGAATCTGCGCAGCTTCTCGCTGGAGGTGCAGATGGAACACCCGGGCGCGCCGGAGGACAGCGAGCGGAACAGGGACTGACACCATGGATCTCGCCGAACTGCGCAACTACGACATCAGCGACCTGAGCCGGCTGGGCACCGCGCCGCCGGCGGTCAAGGCCCTGGTGGCCGGCCTGCTGCTGCTGGCCATCCTGGGGGCCGGCTACTACTTCCACGTGCGCCACCAGCTGGAGGCGCTGCGCGACGTGCAGGCCGAGGAGGCGCGCCTCAAGGCCCGTTTCGAGAAGAAATACCAGCAGGCCGCCAACCTGGAGGCCTACAAGGCCCAGCTGGCCGAGATGCAGCGCGAGTTCGGCGCCATGCTGCGCCAGCTGCCCAGCGAGACGGAGATTCCGGGCGTGATCCTGGACGTGTCGCAGACCGGCCTGGCCAGCGGCCTCAAGATCCTGCTGTTCAAGCCGCAGGAGGAGATCGACAAGGGCTTCTACGCCGAGAAGCCGATCAAGATCAAGGTGCGCGGCACCTTCGACCAGATGGCGCACTTCTCCAGCGGCATCGCCGCCCTGCCGCGCATCGTGACCCTGCACGACATCACCCTGATCCCCGACAAGGACGGCAAGGAGCTGACCATGGAGGTCACCGCCAAGACCTACCGCTACAAGGCGGACGAAGACCGGGAGGCCGAGCAGGCCCTCCGCCACAAGCGACGCAAGGGAAGGAGGGGCCGTGACGAGTGAGCGACAGCGGCGCGCCCTGGCGCCCCTGGCCGTGCTGGGCCTGGCCGCCCTGCTGGCCGGCTGCGGCGGCGACGGCGAGGACCTGCGGGACTACGTGGAAACGGTCAAGCGGCAGCCGGCGGGCGACATCCCGCCCCTGCCGCAGGTGAAGGCCTACGAGCCCTTCGAATACCCGGGGCACCGGCGCGACCCGTTCGACGCCAGCGTGGTGGCCCGCCAGCTGCTGCCGCAGAAGAAGGGCGGCGGCGGGGTGCACATCGACCCCAACCGGCCGCGCGAGTATCTGGAGCGCTTCCCGCTGGACAGCCTCAAGATGGTCGGCACCCTGCAGCAGAAGGGACAGCTGTGGGCGCTGATCCGCACGCCGGATGGCACGGTGCAGCGCGTGGGGGTGGGCAACTACCTGGGCCAGAACCACGGCCGCATCAAGCGCATCACGGAGACCGGCGTGGAACTGGTGGAGATCGTGCCGGACGGTTTCGGCGGCTACATGGAGCGGCCTGCGCGCATTGCCCTGAGCAAGCCCTAGGCCAAAGTATGCAAATCGGGAAAATCTAGGTATAAGACCATGGACATGCACCATAAGAACATGAACGAGCGGGTGAGCCGAGCGGGTCTGGGATGGCTGATGCTGGCGGTCCTGCTTCTGCTGCAGGGGCCGGCCTGGGGGGCCGCCCGCCATGTGCTGCGCGCCATCGACTTCCAGCGCCTGGCCGGCGATGAGGTGCGCATCGTGCTCGACTTCGACGGCCCGGCGCCCGAGCCGCTCAGCTTCGTCATCGCCAATCCGCCGCGCCTGGCGCTGGACTTTCCCGACACGCGCAACACCCTCGCCAAGCGCTTCCTGCGCGTGGAGGCCGGCGCGGCGCAGAGCATCAACACCGCCCAGTCGCGCGACCGCACGCGGGTGGTGGTCAACCTGGCGCACATGGTGCCCTACCAGATCAAGACCGCCGGCAACCGCGTGGTGGTGTCGCTCTCCCCCGGGCAGGCGCGCACCATGCCGGTCAACGAGCAGGTCGCCGCGCCGTCCACCGCCCCCGCGCGGGCGCCGGCCGCCGGCAGCCTGGTGGCCGAGCGGCGCGTGACGCGCATCGACTTCCGGCGCGGTCCGGACGGCTCCGGGCGGGTGCTGATCCAGCTGTCCGACCCCAACATCCCGGTGGACATCCGCCAGCAGGGCACGCGCGTCGTGGTGGACCTGGACGGCGCCGCCATCCCGCCCTCCCTGCAGCGCCGCATGGAGGTGACCGACTTCGCCACGCCGGTGGAGACCATCGACGCGCGCAGCGAGGGCGGCCGGAGCCAGATCGTCATCCAGGCGCACGGCAACTTCAGCCAGCTCGGCTACCAGACGGGCGACACCTACACGGTGGAGGTGCGGCCGGTGTCCGAGGCGCGCAAGGCGGCCGAGCGCAAGAAGAAGGTCAGCTACCAGGGCGAGCGCCTGTCGCTCAACTTCCAGGACATCGAGGTGCGCTCGGTGCTGCAGCTCATCGCCGACTTCACGGGCCTGAACATCGTGGTCAGCGACGACGTCACCGGCAGCCTCACCCTGCGCCTCAAGAACGTGCCCTGGGACCAGGCGCTGGACATCATCATGAAGACCAAGGGCCTGGCCATGCGCCGCCAGGGCAACGTGCTGTTCATCGACAAGGCGGAGAACATCGCCGCCCGCGAGAAGCGCGAGCTGCAGGACCAGCAGGCGGTGGAGGAGCTGGCGCCGCTGCGCACCGAGATCCTCACCCTCAACTACGCCGACGCGGCGGAGATGGCCAAGCTCATCAAGTCCGGCGGGGGCGGCGCCCAGTCGCTGCTGTCCAAGCGCGGCAGCGTGACCCTGGACCGGCGCACCAACACCCTGCTGGTGCAGGACACGCCGCGCAAGCTGGAGGAGATCCGCAACCTGATCAAGAAGCTGGACGTGCCGGTGCGGCAGGTGATGATCGAGTCGCGCATCGTCACCGCCAGCGAGCAGTTCACCCGCGAGCTGGGCGTGTCGTTCACCGCCGCCAACACCGACCAGTCGGACAACCAGACCATCACCAGCGACCTCAAGGTGGACCTGCCGGCCACCAACCCGGCCGGCTCGCTGGGCATCACGCTGGCCAAGATCCCGCTCGGCGCCAAGCTGGACCTGGAGCTGTCGGCGGCGGAGATCGAGAGCCGCGCCGAGATCGTGGCCAGCCCGCGCATCATCACCTCCAACAAGACCACCGCACGCATCGAGCAGGGCGTGGAGATCCCCTACGAGGAGGCCACCTCCAGCGGCGCCACCAACATCGCCTTCAAGAAGGCCGTGCTGAGCCTGGAGGTGACGCCGCACATCACCCGCGACGAGCGCATCAACATGAAGCTGGTGGTCAACCGCGACAGCGTGGGCGAGGTGTTCAACAACGTGCCGAGCATCGACACGCGCGAGGTGCAGACCCAGGTGCTGGTGGACAACGGCCAGACCATCGTGCTGGGCGGCATCTTCGAGGAGAACGTCACGCGCAGCAACCGCAAGGTGCCCTTCTTCGGCGACCTGCCCGGCCTGGGCCACCTGTTCCGCACCGACAGCAAGCGCACCGACAAGAAGGAGCTGCTCATCTTCGTCACCCCCAAGATCATCGACGAGCACCTCAACCCGGCGCGCTGAGCCGGCGCGGGCGCGCCTTGGGACCGGGCGGCATTGCGGTTAGACTGCGCCCTTCGGCCGGCGCCACGCGCGCCGGCACCGCCGTGCCAGAGACGCCATGCAACGACTGTTCCTGGTCGGCCCCATGGGGGCCGGCAAGACCACCCTCGGCAAGCTGGTGGCCCAGGAGTTGGGCTTCGAGTTCCTCGACTCCGACCAGGTCATCGAGGCGCGCACCGGGGTGGACATCCCCACCATCTTCGACTTCGAGGGCGAGCAGGGCTTTCGCGACCGCGAGGCGCGCGTCATCGACGAGCTGACCCGGCGCGAGCGCATCGTGCTGGCCACCGGCGGCGGCGCCGTGCTGCGGCCCGAGAACCGCGAGCGCCTGCGCGCGCGCGGCTTCGTGGTGTATCTCAAGGTGAGCCTGGCGCGCCAGCTGGAACGCACCGCGCGCGACCGCAACCGCCCCCTGCTGCAGACCGCCGACCCGGCTGCCACCCTGCGCCGCCTGGCCGAGGAGCGCGAGCCGCTCTACCAGAGCGTGGCGGACGTGACCATCGACACCAGCCACCTGCGCGCCCGCGCCCTCAAGCAGCGCATCCTGGCCGCCTGGCGCGAGCACGTCGCGGCGCGGCCCTGAGCGCGGTTCAGTCGCACCGGCAAATCCTTTACGATGCCCGCCATGGAAACCCTGCACGTCGAGCTGGGGGAGCGCAGCTACCCCATCTACATCGGCAGCGGCCTGCTGGCCGAGCCGGAGCTGATCACCCGCCACATCCGCGGCCGCGCGGCCATGGTGGTGAGCAACGAGACGGTGGCGCCGCTCTACCTGAAGCCGGTGCTGGACGCCCTGGGCGGCCACAAGGCGGGCGAGACCATCCTGCCCGACGGCGAGATCTACAAGAATCTCGACACCCTCAACGTCATCTACACGCGCCTGCTGGAGCAGCACTTCGACCGCCGCGTCACCCTGCTGGCACTGGGCGGCGGCGTGGTGGGCGACATGACCGGCTTCGCCGCCGCCACCTACCAGCGCGGCGTGGACTTCATCCAGATCCCCACCACCCTGCTGGCGCAGGTGGATTCCTCGGTGGGCGGCAAGACGGGCGTCAACCACCCGCTGGGCAAGAACATGATCGGCGCCTTCCACCAGCCGCGGGCGGTGATCATCGACACGCGCACCCTGGACACGCTGGAGGACCGCCAGCTGTCGGCCGGCCTGGCCGAGGTGATCAAGTACGGCCTCATCGACGACGCCGAGTTCTTCGCCTGGCTGGAGGCGCACCTGGACGAGCTGCTGGCGCGCGAGCCGGCCGCCCTGGCGCACGCCATCCGCCGCTCCTGCGAGGACAAGGCGCGCGTGGTGGCCGCCGACGAGCGGGAACAGGGACGGCGCGCCCTGCTCAACCTGGGCCACACCTTCGGCCACGCCATCGAGACCCACACCGGCTACGACACCTGGCTGCACGGCGAGGCGGTGGCGGCCGGCATGGTGCTGGCGGCCGAGCTGTCGGCGCGCCTGGGCTGGCTGGCGGCGGACGCGGTGGCGCGCATCCGCGCCCTGCTGCAGCGCGCCCGCCTGCCGGTGGAGCCGCCGCCGCACATGGGCACGGCCGACTTCCTGCAGCACATGGCGGTGGACAAGAAGGTGATCGACGGCCGGCTGCGCCTGGTGCTGCTGCGCGGCATCGGCCAGGCGGTGGTCACCGACGAGTTCGACCCGGCCGTGCTGCGCGACACCCTGGACGAGCTCACCGCCCGCGCCGCCGCCTGACCGGCGCCGGCGGAATTTGATCACATTCCGCCGCCTACCTATACTGACTCCCCTTTTGTCGGGCGGCCGCGGCCGGCACGGCCCGACACGGAATTCCGTTCAACCGACTGATTTCCGCCGCCCTCCCCGGCGGCCCCGCGGAGTGCAACCCATGCCAGTCAACGTACCGCCCACGGGCCTGTACCGCCCCGAATTCGAACGCGACAACTGCGGTTTCGGCCTCATCGCCCACATGGACGACGAGCCCAGCCATGCGCTGGTGATGACCGCCATCCAGGCCCTCATGCGGCTCACCCACCGCGGGGCCATCGCCGCCGACGGCAAGACGGGCGACGGCTGCGGCCTGCTGCTGAAGAAGCCGGACGCCTTCCTGCGCGGGGTGGCCGAGGAGGCGGGCATCGCCCTGGACGAGAACTATGCCGTGGGCATGGTGTTCCTGTCGCAGGACGAGGCCAGGCGTGCCCGCGCCGAGCGCACCCTGGGCGAGCAGCTGGCGGCGGTGGGGCTCACCGTGGCCGGCTGGCGCGACGTGCCGGTGAACCCGGACGCCCTGGGCGAGCAGGCGCGCGCCACCCTGCCCGTGTTTCGCCAGGTGTTCGTCAACGCGCCGGTGGCCATGGCGCCGGAGACGCTGGAACGGCAACTGTTCGTGGCCCGCCGGCGCACGGAGAACGCCCTGGCCGGCGACGACGACACCTTCTACATCCCCAGCCTGTCGGGGCGGCTGCTGTCGTACAAGGGCCTGGTCATGCCCGAGTACCTGCCGGTGTTCTACCCGGACCTGAACGACGAGCGCCTGACCAGCTCCATCTGCGTGTTCCACCAGCGCTTCTCCACCAACACCTGGCCGCAGTGGCGCCTGGCGCAGCCGTTCCGCTTCCTGGCCCACAACGGCGAGATCAACACCATCCGCGGCAACCGCAACTGGGCCAACGCGCGCGCCTACAAGTTCCAGTCGCCACACCTGCCGGCCCTGTCCGAGCTGCTGCCGCTGGTGTCCATGGACGGCTCCGACTCGGCCAGCCTGGACAACATGCTGGAGGTGATGCTGGCCGGCGGCATGGACATCTTCCGCGCCATGAAGCTGCTCATCCCGCCCGCCTGGCAGAACATCAAGCACATGGACCCGGACCTGCGCGCCTTCTACGACTACCACTCCATGCACATGGAGCCGTGGGACGGGCCGGCCGGCATCGTGCTCACCGACGGGCGCCACGCCGCCTGTGTGCTGGACCGCAACGGCCTGCGCCCGGCGCGCTGGGTGATCACCCGCGACCGCATCATCACCCTGGCCTCGGAGATCGGCGTGTACGACTACGCGCCGGAGGACGTGGTGGCCAAGGGCCGCCTCAAGCCGGGCCAGATGATCGCCGCCGACACGCAGACCGGCCGCCTGCTCATGCCGGACGAGATCGACCGCATGCTGGCCGGCCGCCAGCCCTACCGCGAGTGGCTCGACCAGCGCTCCCACCACCTGGTCACGCCGCCGGCGCAGGACGTGCTCACCAGCGAGCCCATGGACGACGACACGCTGAACGTCTACGAAAAGATGTTCAACGTGACCTTCGAGGAGCGCGACCAGATCCTGCGCCCGCTGGCCGAGGCCGGCCAGGAGGCGGTGGGCTCCATGGGCGACGACACGCCCTTCCCCGTGCTGTCGCGCCAGGTGCGCTCGCTGTACGACAACTTCCGCCAGCAGTTCGCGCAGGTCACCAACCCGCCCATCGACCCGCTGCGCGAGAGCATCGTCATGTCCCTGGAGACCTGCCTGGGACCGGAGCTGAACCTGTTCGTGGAGTCGCCCGAGCACGCCCGGCGCGAGACCATCAGCTCGCCCGTGCTGGGCGAGAGCAAGTTCCGCCAGATCCTCAGCCTGCCGGGTGACGACTACAAGCACTGCGTCATCGACCTCTCCTACCCGGAGGACGGCACGCTGGAGGCCGCCGTGCGCGACATCGCCGCCCAGGCCGTGCAGGCGGTGCGCGACGGCTGCGTGATCGTGGTGCTGTCCGACCGCCGCCTGGCGCCGGACCGCCTGCCGGTGCACGCCCTGCTGGCCACCGGCGCCGTGCACCACGCCCTCATCCGCGAGGGCCTGCGCTGCGACGCCAACATCGTGGTGGAGACCGGCACCGCGCGCGACCCGCACCACTTCGCGGTGCTCATCGGCTACGGCGCCACCGCCGTCTACCCCTACCTGGCCTACGAGTCGCTGCAGGGCATGATCCGCAGCGGCGAGATCAGCGAGCACGACGCCGCCGAGCTGGGCCGCCGCTACCGCAAGGGGATCAACAAGGGGCTGTACAAGATCACCTCCAAGATGGGCATCTCCACCATCGCCAGCTACCGCGGCGCGCAGCTGTTCGAGATCGTCGGCCTGCACGACGAGGTGGTGGACCTGTGCTTCAAGGACACCACCAGCCGCGTGCAGGGCATCCGCTTCGCCGACCTGGAGGAGGACCAGCGGCGCCTGGCGCGCTTCGCCTGGAACCCGCGCAAGCCGCCCCTGCAGGGCGGCCTGCTCAAGTACGTGCACGGCGGCGAGTACCACGCCTACAACCCGGACGTGATCCAGGCCCTGCACAAGGCGGTCAAGTCCGGCGACTACGCCGACTACCAGGCCTTCGCCAGGCTGGTGAACGAGCGCCCGGTGACCGTGCTGCGCGACCTGCTGCGCCTGCGCGAGGACACGACGCCCGTGCCGCTGGAGGAGGTGGAGCCCATCTCGGAGATCGTCAAGCGCTTCGACACCGCCGCCATGTCGCTGGGCGCCCTGTCGCCCGAGGCGCACGAGGCCCTGGCCATCGCCATGAACCGCCTCGGCGGGCGCTCCAACTCCGGCGAGGGCGGCGAGGACCCGGCCCGCTACGGCACGGAGAAGGTGTCCAAGATCAAGCAGGTGGCCTCGGGCCGCTTCGGCGTCACGCCCCACTACCTGGTCAACGCCGAGGTGCTGCAGATCAAGATCGCCCAGGGCGCCAAGCCCGGCGAGGGCGGCCAGCTGCCCGGCCACAAGGTGAACGAGATGATCGCCCGCCTGCGCTACTCCAACCCGGGCGTGGCGCTCATCTCGCCGCCGCCGCACCACGACATCTACTCCATCGAGGACCTGGCGCAGCTCATCTTCGACCTCAAGCAGGTCAACCCGGACGCGCTGGTGTCCGTCAAGCTGGTGTCCGAGGCCGGCGTGGGCACCATCGCCGCCGGCGTGGCCAAGGCCTATGCCGACCTGATCACCATCTCCGGCTACGACGGCGGCACCGGCGCCAGCCCGCTCACCTCGGTCAAGTACGCCGGCGGGCCCTGGGAGCTGGGCCTGACCGAGACGCACCAGGCGCTGCGCGCCAACAACCTGCGCGACAAGGTGCGCCTGCAGACCGACGGCGGCCTCAAGACCGGCCTGGACGTGGTCAAGGCGGCCATCCTGGGCGCCGAGAGCTTCGGCTTCGGCACCGGCCCCATGGTGGCGCTGGGCTGCAAGTACCTGCGCATCTGCCACCTCAACAACTGCGCCACCGGCGTGGCCACCCAGCACGAGATCCTGCGCCGCGACCACTTCATCGGCCTGCCGGAGATGGTGGAGAACTACTTCCGCTTCGTGGCCACCGAGGTGCGCGAGCTGATGGCCCGCCTGGGCGTGCGCCGCCTCACCGACCTCATCGGCCGCACCGACCTGCTGGAGGTGCTGCCCGGCGACACGCCCAAGCAGCGCAGCCTGGACCTGTCGGCCATCGTCAGCGACGGCGGCGTGGACCCGGCCAAGCCGCAGTTCTGCGTGGCGCCCCACAACGAGCCCTTCGACAAGGGCGAGCTGGCCGAGCAGATGGTGGCCGACATGCTGCCGGCCATCGAGCGGCGCAGCGGCGGCGAGTTCTTCTACGAGGTGCGCAACACGCACCGCTCCATCGGCGCGCGCGTCTCGGGCGAGATCGCCCGCCGCTACGGCAACTACGGCATGAGCGACGCGCCCCTGCGCGTGCAGCTCACCGGCACCGCCGGGCAGAGCTTCGGCGTGTGGAACGCCGGCGGCCTGCACCTGTACCTGGAGGGCGACGCCAACGACTACGTGGGCAAGGGCATGGCGGCCGGCAAGATCGTCATCTACCCGCCGCGCAACAGCAGCTTCAAGGGCCACACCACCACCATCATCGGCAACACCTGCCTGTACGGCGCCACCGGCGGCAAGTTGTTCGCCGCCGGCACGGCCGGCGAGCGCTTCGGCGTGCGCAACTCGGGGGCCGTGGCCGTGGTGGAGGGCTGCGGCGACCACGGCTGCGAGTACATGACCGGCGGCGTCATCGTGGTGCTCGGCCCCACCGGCGTGAACTTCGGCGCCGGCATGACCGGCGGCTTCAGCCTGGTGCTGGACCTGCACAACCAGTTCGTGGACCGCATCAACGAGGAGCTGATCGACATCTACCGCATCGACACCGAGGACATGGACTCGCACCGCGCCTACCTGCAGGCGCTGCTGGAGGAGTACCAGCGCGACACCGGCAGCCCTTGGGCGCGCGAGATCCTGGACGACTTCAGCGCCTTCGTGCCCTACTTCTGGCTGGCCAAGCCCAAGGCCGCCGAGCTGGCCAGCCTCATCGAGGACCTGCGCGAGCAGGCCGCCTGACCGCAAGCGGCCGGGCCCGTCCCGGCCGCTCCCCCACCCCGCCCATGGCCGGAAAGATCCCCGCCGCCTTCATCGAAGACCTGCTGGCCAGAACCAACATCGTCGATGTCATCGAGCCGCGCGTGCCGCTCAGGAAGAAGGGGCGCGAATACGTGGCCTGCTGCCCCTTCCACCACGAGAAGACCCCCTCCTTCACCGTCAGCCCGGAAAAGCAGTTCTATCACTGCTTCGGCTGCGGCGCGCACGGCAGCGCCATCGGCTTCCTCATGGAGTTCGACAACCTGAGCTTCCCGGAGGCGGTGGAGGTGCTGGCCGAACAGGCCGGCCTGGAGGTGCCCCGCGAGCGCGGCGCCGCCCCCGACCGCCGCCAGGCCGAGCTGGAGCCGCTGTACCAGGCCCTGGCGGCCGCCGCCGACTGGTTCCGCGCCCAGCTGCGCAGCCACCCGGCGGCCGTGGACTACCTGCGCCGGCGCGGCCTGTCCGGGGCCATCGCCCGCGACTTCGGCATCGGCTTCGCCCCGCCCGGCTGGCAGGGCCTGCACGACGCCCTGGCGCGGCGCTTCCCGGCCGAGGTGCTGCGCAAGGCGGGCCTCGTGAGCCGCAACGACCAAGGCCGCCTGTACGACCGCTTCCGCCACCGCATCATGTTTCCCATCCGCGACCGGCGCGGGCGGGTGGTGGCCTTCGGCGGGCGCATCCTCGACCAGGGCGAGCCCAAGTACCTCAACTCGCCGGAGACGCCCGTCTTCCACAAGGGCGAGCTGCTGTACGGCCTGTACGAGGCGCGCCAGGCCAACCGCCAGCTGGACGAGCTGCTGGTGGTGGAGGGGTACATGGACGTGGTGGCCCTGGCCCAGCACGGCCTGCGCAATGCCGTGGCCACCCTGGGCACGGCCGTCACCGAGGCCCACCTGCGCCAGCTGCTGCGCGGCGTGGGGCGCGTGGTGTTCTGCTTCGATGCCGACCGCGCCGGCCACGCCGCCGCCTGGCGCGCCCTAGAGCAGGCCCTGCGCGTGCTGCGCGACGGCGACGAGATCGACTTCCTGTTCCTGCCGGAAGGCGAGGATCCGGACAGTTTC